>Ga0209467_1000148_pt1 | contig 127651 bp, 119 predicted proteins | sample Higcelwee11metaG_FD_187175 | JGI IMG/M metagenome (GOLD analysis project Ga0209467, IMG submission 187175) | Freshwater pond sediment microbial communities from the University of Edinburgh, under environmental carbon perturbations - High... | ecosystem: Environmental > Aquatic > Freshwater >...
TTGATCTTCTGACTGACTGCTCAAAAAATATTTTATCAGGGAAGCTTTTAAAATATCTGAATGAGAATAAAGAACTGATCCTTAAAGAGAGTTTTACCGATTCTGTTGAAGATATCCTAAAAGAGGCGCAATTAATTCCGGATGTGAACGACCGGTTGAATTTTTTCTTAAAATACAACAGGCACTTTCAGTTCAACGGTTATACCGCCGAGCAAAAGAAAATAATTGAAATGTTAGAAGAGAACATTGATCTTTCAAAAAACAGCCTGGAACAAAAATATTTATCAGAGATCAGTTATGTGTATTTTAAGGATTTTTTCTTTGATGAAAGTAAAAAGTCTTTTAACAGCCTTCTTAAGGTTATTCATAATGAAAGCATACTGCCTGATACCCTAAAAAAAATGTATAATATTTCCCTGTTCAGATTCGTTTTCTATAAACAGAGGCTGGCTTTCGGTCCCTTTTTAGCGATCGGAATAATGCTTTCGCTGCTTTGGGGAAATATCATCATCGGTAAATATTATGAATTTCTTGAGAGAATGTTCCTATAGATGCCTAATATCATAACGATAAATATTCAATATACTTATAATTAGTTAGTGAATTCAATAATTAGCGGAGATCTTAAATGGCTCAAAATATAATATACATGGACAACGGCGATACTTCAAGAATTGACGATGAGACCCTTGAGTACATGAATCACTTTTATACGAACTCCTACGGTAACCCCGTATCTTTGCACAGCCTCGGCATGGAGGCGGATGAAAACCTGGCTGAAGCACGGAGTATCATAGCCGGAACCGTCAACGCTGAGCCCGAAGAGATAATATTCACATCCGGTGCCACAGAATCGAACAACATGGCTATAAATGGAATAGCTGAATATTTGAAAAATAAGGGTAACCATATTCTTATCTCATCAGTAGAGCATTCCTCAGTGAAAGCTGTTGCTCACAGGTTAAAAAATGACGGTTACAAAGTTGACGAGATCATGGTTGACAGTGAGGGTTTTATTGATCTCGAAGATTTCATAAGCAAGATCAAAGTGACGACAATTCTTGTTTCAGTGATTTATGCAAACTATGAAATAGGAACTATACAGAATATCGAAGAGATCGGAAGCATCTGCAGAGAAAGGAACATAATATTTCATACTGATGCCGCACAGGCATACGGCAAGATAAAAATAGATGTGAAAAAAGAAAATATAGATCTGATGACTTTCAATGCTCATAAGAATCACGGACCCAAAGGTGTCGGCGCACTTTACATCAGAAAAGGGATCAAGCTGAGAAAACTTATGGAGGGCGGGGCTCATGAATTCAATCTGAGACCGGGAACAGAGAACATTCCCGCATTGATGGGATTTGCCCGGTCCGCCCAAATTGCACAAAGAGATTTTGAAACGAATAATAAAATACTGATCAGCCTGCGGGACAAGCTGACAGACGGTTTATTGAAAATAGATCATGTTACTTTTAACGGCCCGAAAGGAATAAATATTTCAAAACGGCTTCCGCACAATGTTGATATCACCTTTCATTATATAGAAGGCGAAGCGATACTCATGCATCTTTCGCTTAGAGGGATCTGTGTTTCATCGGGTTCCGCCTGTTCTTCAAAAACACTTGAACCTTCTCATGTCCTGACGGCCATCGGACTTAAACACGAACAGGCTCACGGTTCAATAAGATTCACGCTTTCAAAATTCAACACGGAAGAAGAAATAGATAAAGTTATAAAAAATGTAATCGAGGTCGTAAATATTCTGAGAAGCATGTCGTCATTCATACCGGAAGAACACAGTGAACTTATAAATAAAGATGCAAAAACATTTTATAAAAACAAAAAAAACGGAGAATAAAAATGGCGCTTAAATATACCGATAAAACCATAGACCATTTTACTAAACCGAGGAATCTCGGAACAATAGAACATGCCGATGCAGAAGCTACAGAAGGAAGCCCTGCCTGCGGAGATATGGTCAATTACACACTGAAGATCAATGCGGATACGCTGATAATCGAAGATATTAAATTCAGATCCTACGGATGCGCTTCTAATATAGCTACCGCTTCAATAGCCACAGAAATGGTCATGGGAAAACATATTGATGAAGTTAAGAATATGGGAACAACTCAGGCTGCAGCAGAGCTTGGAGGGCTTCCCCCGGTGAAAATGCACTGTAGCGTTCTTGCCATAAACGGAATTAAAGCCGCTATCAGAGAATACGAAAAAAAGATCGGCAGAATACTTGATGAAAAAAGAATCATTACCGAAAAATCATTATTGAATATACTGAAAGATGTTATGCATCCCAAACACGGGGTCAATCTTGTCGATAACGGCAACATTCTCAGGATAAAGATAGACGGACAGGATATTTTTATCGTCATCGGCCTTGAACCTGATGAAGAAATGTTCGCAGCCAATATAAATGAAGAGGTGATGGAACATCTTGAAGCTATGAAATGTTCTCATGAGATCATGGTCAAAATAGAATCAAAAACCGGAAATTTTATTTAATGGAATTAAATCTAGTAGCTACCTGCACTTTCGGACTTGAGTCGGTTTTAAAAAGAGAAATTCAGCAGCTGGGATACACAATAACAGGTACTGAGAACGGAAGAGTAAAATTTTCTTCCGATGAACTTGCAGTAGCACGGGCGAACCTGTTCTTGAGAACTGCGGACCGCATACACATCATACTTAAAGAATTCAAAGCTGACGATTTTGATCTTCTGTTCGAAGGAGTCAAATCAGTCGAATGGGAAAATTTTATCGGAGATAACGGCAGAATATTAGTAAAAGGCCGTTCCAAAAATTCAAAAATTCATTCTGTTCCGGTAGCTCAGTCAATGACTAAAAAAGCAATTATTGAAAGACTGCTTCAGAAAACGGACAAAAAAGAGATAATTGAAGACGGAACGCTCTACCCTGTAGAGATCGAGCTCGACAATGATATTGCCAGACTTACAATGGACACATCGGGAGAACCGCTTTTCAAAAGAGGATATAGAGAAGAGACCGGAGAAGCGCCCATCAAAGAAACTCTGGCTGCGGGTCTGATACTTTTATCCGACTGGAACGGAACTGACCCGTTTATTGACCCGTTCTGCGGATCGGGAACGATCCCGATAGAAGCGGCAATGATAAAGAAAAGAATGGCTCCCGGGCTTAACAGACATTTTCTTTCTATGAAATGGAATTTCCTTGATAAGAAAATATGGAATCTGGCTGTTGAAGAAGCTCTAAGCATGATAATATCCGGTGAGGAAATATCAATTTACGGTTATGATATAAACCCTGATGTAATAATGAAAGCTGAGAGAAATTCTATCTCCGCTGAAGTAGATGATATCGTAAGCTTTAAGAATGTTGACATCAATTTTTTAAAACTAAAAAGCGATTCCGGCGTTATCGTAACAAATCCGCCCTACGGTGTGAGGATCGGCGAAAAATCCGAGCTTGATGATCTTCTTTTTCGACTTAGCGATATCGTTGGTAAAAAGAACCGCTGGTCCACAAACATCATAACCGATCTTCCTTCATTTGAGGAAAAATTCGGTCTTGCGGCGCATAAAAAAAAGCTTTACAACGGTAATATAAAATGCTATTATTACTCCTATTCAAATAATTGAAGCGTTACTGAGGTTATAATGAAAAAATTGATTTTTATTTTAGTGACAGGAATAATAATTCTGATGTCGGGATGCACAAAAAAAGAGCCTGATACAAAAAAATATATTACCGTAAGTATTCTTCCTCAGAAATTCTTTGTCGAAAAAATTACGGGTGACAAATTTGAAATAAATGTTCTGCTTCCTCCCGGAGTAAGTCCGCACACCTTCGAACCACCTCCGTCCAGCCTTATTCAGCTTTCCAAATCATCATTATATTTTACAACCGGACATCTTGATTTTGAAAAATCCTGGCTTGAAAAATTCAGATCGGTTAATCCCGGTATGAATATTATTGATACATCCGCCGGAGTCGAATTTATATCGAATAAAGGTGAAGATCATCACGAAGAAGAACATGAAGGGGAAATTGAGGGTCAGGATCATCATGAGCATGCAGGGATCGATCCTCATATCTGGATGTCAATAAAAGAAGTAAAAGTTCAGTGTAAAAACATACACGAAGCAGTCACAAAGACAGACCCTGAAAATAAAGAGCTATATTTGAAGAATTTCGAAACATTTATTCTTGATCTTGACAAGCTCGATATGCAGATCAGAACTATACTTACCGGACTCGAAACAAGAAAATTCATAATTTACCATCCTGCGCTCGGTTATTTTGCAAGGGATTATGATCTTGAGGAAATATCTGTCGAGATGGATGGAAAAGATCCTGCGCCTGAAGATCTGAAAAATTTAATTGATACAGCCAAAGCAGATGGGATCAAAGTTATATTTGTGCAGAAACAGTTCGATACCCGCCAGGCAGAATCGATCGCGGCTGAGATCGGAGGAAAAGTCATGCCTCTTGACCATCTTAGCGAAGACTGGCTGAACAATATGATAGCTATAGCAAGAACATTTCAATTCGAGTTAAAATGAACGAGCCTCTTATAGAAATAAAGAATATTTCAGCCGGATACAACGGATCTAAAATTATCGAGAACATTAACCTGACCGTTTTTGAAAATGATTTCCTCGGTATAATAGGACCGAACGGCGGCGGCAAATCTACTTTACTTAAAGTAATCATCGGTCTTTTAAAGTCGGAAAAAGGCGAAGTTATATTTAAAAGAAAGGTTAAGTTCGGTTATCTTCCCCAGCTTAATCTTAACGACAGCAGATTTCCGATAACAGTTAAAAATGTAATACTCTCAGGGCTTGCAGCAGAAAAGAAAATATTTCAACGTTTTAATAAGAAAGATCACAACAAAGCCGATGAAATAATGGAGGAATTCGGTCTTACCGAATATTCAAACACACCGTTCGGAGAGCTTTCAGGCGGACAGATACAGAGAACCTTTCTGTCCAGAGCCATTATTTCAGATCCTGATATCCTTTTCCTTGATGAACCTACCGCTTTCACCGATAAAGGTTTTTCAAAGAATCTGTACAAAATACTTCTTGAGAAAAACAAAAATACAACTATCGTTATGGTTTCGCACGATACCGGCGTTATTTCATCTTATGTTAAAAATATAGCCTGTATTAACCGAACTTTACATTACCATTCAGGAAATGAGATCACTACTGAAATTTTGGATAAATATGTCTGCCCTGTTGAGATAATTACACACGGAACGCTCCCGCATAGAGTACTTATGATGCATAAGGACAAAAAATGATAGAGATCCTTTCCTATACATTTTTTCAAAAAGCTATACTTACGGCATTTCTGGCAAGCGTCTCATGCGGAATTATCGGTTCGTATGTCGTTTCAAAAAGGATCGTATTCATTTCTGACGGAATTACCCATGCTTCATTCGGCGGGATCGGACTAGGTTATTTCCTGGGTTTAAACCCGATAATAACAGCTATGATATTCGGTATATTAAGCGCTTTCGGAATAAGGTTTATCTCATCCAAAGGAAACATAAGAGAAGATTCGACCATTGGCATCTTTCTTGCGCTTGGAATGGCAGTCGGCATAATTTTTATCTATCTGACTCCCGGCTACGCTCCCGACCTGTCCTCCTACCTCTTCGGAAATATACTGACCGTAACTTCAAATGACATTGTTTTTTCATCGGTCATCACGCTGATCTCCTCTGCGGGAATTATCTTATTTTACAAAGAAATACTTTTTGTTGCATTTGATGAACAATATGCCAAAATTATGAAATTGAAAGTCGAGCTTATAAACTATTCAATGATCGCCCTCGTCGCTCTCGTTGTTGTGGTGAATATTAGGATAGCGGGTGTGATCCTGATAATCTCTCTTCTGACTATACCTCAGACTACTGCTCTGCTGATCTCCAAAAAATTTAACATTATCATAATCCTTTCGATTATTATCGGTCTGATCTCATCAATAGCCGGACTATATTTATCGTTCTATCTAAATATACCTTCAGGTGCCTCAATAGTTTTTTCCGAAGCGGTGATATTCATTATCGTAAAACTGGCTAATCTAAGTAAAAGAGGATGATTTAACTTGTTTTTAACAAAATTTTTCGATAATATACTTATACTGAAAAAAACTGACTGATTGTAAATTAATTACAGGCTTGCGAAATGGCTTTTTACAGAAAAATAATTATCACTTTTATAATGCTAATAATGTATTCGTCAGTTTTTTCGGAAGATGTCGAAAGAAACGGTAAAATAATAAAGATAAGATCGGACGGCACATGCTACTTAGATCCCGGAATTTCTGAAGAACAGGCTAAGATGATCGCCAAATATGATGCTGTACACGAAGCTCTTTTCAAGCTAAGTTTGTATCTTGATAAAAACGACTCGCTTCTTAATGAACAGGTCGGCAAAAATGGTATCATGTTATACTTCAGCAACTCGTTGAACACATTCGTTTATAAGGAGGGAGAAGAAAATATTGACGGATACCCGGCTTATGTATCGTATGTAACTTGTGAAATACATCTTGATTATATTAATGAACTTCTGCAGGAATCTGCGATAAGCAATCAGCTTAGATTCCAGCTGATTTCAGAATACAACAGATTAAATCTTATTTTTGATCAGATAGCCTCCCTTAAAGAAACCACAAACAAAATACCTGAAAATTTTATAAAAGACCTTTACAACAAACTTGTGGCGACCGACTGGACGAACAAAGCACATCTGACATCAGAGGAAGGCTTGAAACTCGAATACTATTCGATCGCAATAGATCACGACAACATGTATGAATCTTCTTACATTTACCTGGCGGATGTTTTGATAAGGGTCGGCAGGCATACAGAAGTTCTTGGAATGTTGAATAAACTTATAAATTATGATGCTTTGAAATTCCCTGCGGCTTACACAAAGCGGGGAGAAATTTATTATATTCAGAAACTCTACAGTGTGGCTTTAAAAGAACTTGATAAAGCTGTGGCCATTGATAAAAATTATGCAGAAGCATACTGCATGATGGGGACGGTTTACGCCGCGCTTAAAAAGAATGATGAAGCTTTAGGTAAATTTAAATTGGCTATATCTCTGGACGAAAATTTTTATAAACCTTATTTTATGAGAGGCAATTTGTATAGAAAGAACGGCAAGTTCGATGAGGCTACATCAGATTATAATAATGCGATCCTTCTTAACCCTAAAGACAAAGACTCTTATTATAACAGAGGGATCATCTTTTATCTTACAGGAAGTTATGAAAAAGCGGTGGAAGATTTTACAAAAGCTATCTACCTCGATGAATTATCACCTGCATTGTATTACAACAGAGCTGTTTCCTACCGTAAACTCTCTGATAATCAGAAAGCTACTGACGATTACAAAACCTATCTTCTTCTTACAGTTAAGGATATCAACAAGGGAACTTACGGAGAACTGATCAAAGCATGGATGGAAGACAATACATACAAACCTATTTTTCAGGATTGACGCTACCCGAATATTTTATCTGATTTTTTTGAAAATTCACTTTTACCGCAGCACATCATAGTAGAACAGGGAGCTATCTCAACGAGCTCGTTCAACATTTTCTGCGCGGTGTTCCTTATGTCCCACTGGGCGTGCTCGTCCAGCCTTAGACTCATAAAGTGATATATCTCTCTGAAATTCATTTTGAGTTTTACTTTACGTCTGTGAGCGTTCGTGAGAACATACTGTGCATGGTAAGGTAGTTTATGCTTAAATTCGATGTAAAATTTATCTGTAGCCTTCATTACTTGATTAAATTTATCTTCCTTGCCAATAAATTTAATATTTTCAGGTATAGTGAACCCTAAAAAAATATCATAGTCACCGGTCAGCATTGAAGCCACTCTGTGTCTTTTGAGCTGGGCGTAATTCGATGAGCTTACAACAAGATCAAAAGTCGCATCTGCGAATTCGAAATATCTTTTAAGCGGATCATGCGAAGTTCTTGATGCTAAAATTACTTTGTAAAAAGTCTTGAGCTGTTCATCGTCAAGCGAGTTTACGATTTCTGATGATTCGAAAGAACTAAGGTCTCCTGACGAAGACAGAATTGTCTCCGCGATCTTTCTGTCCGGTTCAGGAGTATGATCAACAAGCTCAACTTCTTTAGTGTTCTTTTTAGTACTTATGATTTTGTATTCACTTACAAACTCTTTTATATGGATATTATTCGTCTTATCATATTCAGTCGGTTCTATATATTTTATTATCGAAGGAGAAATATCTTTTACCAGATCATATAGCTTTTGAGAAAGCTCTCTGCATTCAAGAAGCTCGGAATTTCTGAGCTGTCTGAGCATGTTCTCAAGGCTTCTTGCGTTGATGCTCATTCCGAACTGGCTTTCGGTAGCCATTGATACTACATACCTTGCATCCTCTTTCGCCCATCCGTCAACTGTCCTTTTTCCGTTCTTGGTTAAAATGATATCCGCATGCTTGTCAAACAGGTATTCCTGAAGGGCTTTGTATAAAATATGGTAATTTTCATTCTGATATCTGATCAGCTCAACGAATTTGTTCTCGAAACCTGCGTCTTTGATTTCCTTCGGAACAACAAAATCATCTTCAAGAGTAATATATCTCTGTGATTTCTCGGTGAATGATGCCATTCTGAACTTCTGAACCTGCTCGACTGCAAATCTCGAAAGACCGATTATATCGAAATTGAAATACGCATGCTCCGCCACAGATGAATGTCCGAGCCCGAAGATAATTGTTTCGTTGGATTTTCTGGACTTATCCACCTCTTCCCTTGCCTCTTTCCGTAATTCTTCAATATCCCTCGGATCTCTGCTTATACGCGCATAGGCCGCGCTCAGAGTTTCAGGAGTTATGTTGTCTTTTGTCCAGCCTGATCTCTGCTTTAATTCGTCTATTGTCGAGGAATCTAAATTATAACCTGATAAGAGTACTTTCATATTCTATTTTTTACCCTGGAAAATTAAACTTACAACAGGATTGACAACCAGTGAAACCAGCATTCCTATTGTTCCGGCTTCCGGAGAAGACATTCCCGAAAAATATAGTACCAATGTAACGGTCAGACCGCAGATCATTGAAGCGTAGGCTCCGTATCTGTTGACCTTATCCCAAAGAATTCCCCATACGAACGGACCGAGGAAGGCGGAACCGATCGCGCCCCAAGATATTCCCATTATCTCTACTATCGTGTCAACTTTAAATAAAGCAAGCAGCACGGAAAGGATAACAAAGAAAACGCTTCCGGCTCTTGTAATTAGAGTTAGTTTTTTATCAGACACATTTTTATTTATGTATCCCGCATAAAAATCTTTCGATAATGTCGAGCTTGAGATCAAGACAAGCGCAGCTAAGGTTGACATGGATGCAGAAAGCAGAAGGATAAGTATTACGATAAAAAAAGATTCAGGAATTATCGACATAAGAAGCTCAGGCATCAGCTTGTCAAAAATCGGTTTTCCGTTCTCAAATGCCACCGGAGTATTCTCCATATTGATGAATATTCGCCCTGTTGCTCCCGTAAAATATGCGACACAGCCTATAAGAAGAGCAAAAACCGTTGAAGCTATCATGCCGAATTTTACTGCTTTCTCGCTTTTTATCGCAATGAATTTCTGAACAAGCTGAGGCATTGCAAAAGGTGCAACGCTTGTTAAGAAAATAAGTGAAAATAACGGCCATATTCCGGGCGGGCCAATCGCGGAAGTTAGTTTAGGTTCGATCTGAGATAATTTCTCTGTAATATTCCCGATCCCGTCTCCTGCAGATAAGGTGAAAAATAAAAGTATCAAAACTCCAAGCACCATGACTATTCCGAAAAAAGTATCAAGCGAAGCCATTGTTTTATACCCTCCTAAAGAGATATAAATAGCCGTGAACAGGCCCATGAAAACAACTGCGTGCCAGTATTGAAGACCCGGCAATGAAGATTCAAACAGGTATGACAGACCCTGAAAAACAGCAGCTGAATATGGGATCAGAAAAATAAAGATCACAATAGCCGAGAAAAGCTTTATATTTTTAAGTCCGTACCTGACTTCAAGAAATTCGCTTAATGTTGAAATATTGTATTTTACGGAAGCCTGTTTTATCTTCCAGCCAAGAAGCCACCATACGCCCATAACCCCGATAAAAGCGTTGAATACTCCTATCCAGACTCCCGAATATCCGAAACCCCAGCCTATTTTACCTGCAAATCCGATAAAAACTACCGCTGAAAAATATGTTGTGCCATAAGAAAAAGCGCTCATCCATGCTCCGACTTGTCCGCCGCCGAGAAGATAATCAGAAAAAGATTTTGTTTTTTTCATCCCGATTATTCCGAATGCAACTATAGTGATAGCATATAACGCGAGAACTATTATTTTAACCGCCATAAACTTTCCTTTAAGGTTTAATTAAAAAAAGTAACTGAATATAAGTTTTTGAAATATTAAATGCAACTTTGAAATCTTGCATTTTTATTGATAATTTTCATTTTGTATTCCTAACGAATTCTTTATATTTGTAACTATGAAAACTTATGCCGTACATATTGTAATTCTATTCACCGTGCTGATACTGACCGGGTGCGGTGCGCAGAAAATTTTAATTAAAGAGAAAATCTCATCAAATGAATTTCTTTATATGGAAGAAGTTTATGCTCAAGCCAAGAACGCATTCAGCGCAGGTCAGTGGGACGAAACAATTTTTTGGTATGACAGGCTGAATGAAGATTACCCCGAAAATCCCTACGTAGATGAATCTATCTTCATCACAGGATATATCTATAAAACTTTTCTAGGCGATGAACACAGAGCCGAAAAATGCTTTAAACAGCTTATATCCGATTTTCCGAAATCGGAATTCAGCAACTCAGCGCAGTTTGAGCTTGATCATCTGAACGAACCTGATTATATGCCGAAGTTTGAAAAATAGAAGGAAATATTATGAAAAGAATTTATCTTGATAACAGCGCAACAACCAAAGTTGACGACAGAGTTGCTAAAACAGTTTATGAATATATGACCGAGAAATTCGGAAATGCTTCTTCCGCCCACTCATTCGGGCAGGAAGCAAAATATGCGCTCGATAATTCCAGAGAAAAGATCGCTAAAGTTATCAATGCGGGCGTAAATGAAGTATTTTTCACTTCAGGCGGTACTGAAGCTGACAACTGGGCTGTTAAAGGTATAGCCGGTCTGTATCTTGACCATATGGAGCCTATTCACATTATTACTTCCGCCTATGAGCACAGTGCCGTTTATGATATGTGTAAATTTCTTTCTAAGCTGTATCCTGAACTAATGACCGTAACTTATCTCAAGCCTGATAAGAACGGATCGATATCTCCGGAAGCTGTCATAGGCGCGGTCAGCGAAAATACAAAACTTGTTTCAATAATGCATGTCAACAATGAAACTGGCGTGATCAACAATATCTCGGCCATAGGAAAATTCTGCAGAGCTACAAATATCGTGTTTCACACTGATGCAGTGCAGTCTTTTACAAAAGTACCCATAGATGTGAAATCGATGAACATTGACCTGCTTTCTGCTTCGTCACATAAGATCTACGGCCCGAAAGGCGTCGGAATTCTTTATATCAGAAAAAAAATAAACATTATTCCCAATCAGTTCGGCGGACATCAGGAGAGCGGAATGCGTACAGGTACTGAAAATCTGCCGGGCATAGTCGGCTTCGCCAATGCGGCTGAGATCTCTTTTTCTGATATGAAAACCGAGATCCCGAGGATCACGGAGTTGAGAAATAAGCTTTACGAATTGATCTCCGCAGGTGTTGATGATATTATTGTGAACTCAGATCTGAAGAACGGCTACGGCGGAATATTAAACCTTTCTTTTAACGGAGTGGAAGGGGAAGCGCTTTTATTGTCGCTTGATCTCGAAGGAATAGCTGTATCCACCGGATCAGCCTGTTCAACAGGCGAGGTTAAGCCTTCAAGAGTGCTCACTGCGATCGGAAGGTCTGCGGAAGAAGCTCAGAGCTCGATCAGATTCTCAATCGGCAGATTCAATACGCACGAAGAGATCGAATTCGCCGCATCTAAAGTAATTGAAGCAGTAAAAAGATTAAAAGAGATGATGAAATAATATGCACAATAAAAGAGTATTAGTCGGAATGAGCGGCGGAGTGGACAGTTCCGCATCAGCCATACTCCTGAAAGAACAGGGTTATGAGGTGATCGGCGTATCCATGCTCCTCTCCCCTTCAGATACTACCGAGAAATACAAAGATGCAGTCGAAGTTTGCGGTCATATCGGTATTAAACACCTTTTTTACGATCTTAAAGACTATTTTAGAAGCACGATAATTGAATACTTCAAGAACGAATATCTTGCGGGAAGAACGCCCAATCCGTGCGTTCTATGCAATTCCGTGATCAAATGGGATAAACTTTTTGAAAAAGCGGATGAACTCGGCTGCGAATATATATCAATGGGGCACTATTCACGCATAATCCGCGATGAAAACGGATATCATCTTATGCGCGGGCTTGATGACAAGAAAGATCAGAGCTACTTCCTGTACGGAATGAAAAAATCCGTTCTTCCCAGAATTCTTTTTCAGCTCGGCGGGATGGTAAAGGATGACGCAAAGCGGATCTGCGCACATGAAGGTTTTGATTTTTTTTCACGCAAAAAGGAAAGCATGGAGATATGCTTTATCCCTGACGATGATTATCAAAATTTTCTTCTTGAAAATTTTAAAGAATTTAAAAATATCAAACATGGAAAAATAATCAGGGACGACGGGGTTAAGACCACGAACATTCACGAAGGATATCCTTTTTATACGATAGGTCAGCGCAAAGGTCTGGGCGGAGGCTATTCTGAACCGATGTATGTTTCCGGAACCGATCCCGTTAAAAATGAGATCAGGATATCGGACAGAAAAGGTTTGTCCTCAGATACAGTTTTGGTTAAAGATCTGAATTTTCTTGAAAAGTTAGATCTAAGATGCGTTTACACTGCTAAGATCAGGTATAACACACAGCCTGCCGAATGCAGGATAAAAGATATTGAAAACGGCTTCATCGAGGTCAGTTTTAAAAAACCGGTTTTCGCCGTAACTCCGGGCCAGTCATGCGTCATATACAAAGATGACCTTGTGATCGGCGGAGGGATAATTTTAAAATGAACGATAGAATAGAAAATACTCTTGAAAATCTGCCGGCATCGCCCGGCGTTTATTTTTTTAAGAATAAAGACGGCAAGATAATCTATATCGGCAAGGCTAATATCCTCAAAAACAGGGTCAAATCTTACTTTATGAATATCGGCAAGCATCAGCAGTTCAAGACCGAAGTGCTTGTGAAAAAGATCGAGACTATCGAGTATATAATTACTGATAACGAGCTTGAAGCGTTGATACTTGAAGCCAATATGATTAAGCAGCATAAGCCTAAGTACAACATAGATCTTAAGGATGATAAATCATATCCGTATATAAAGATCACGAAAGAACTTTTTCCGCAGGTTTTTGTCACCCGAAAAGTTGATCAGGACGGATCCAAATATCTGGGGCCGTACATTCATGTGAGAACTATAAGAGCCATAATGGCTGTTTTGAAAAAACTGCTCAAGATAAGAAATTGCACGCATAACATAACATCTGAGACCATCAGGGATAAAAAGCACAGGGTCTGCCTTGATTATCAGATCAAGATATGCGACGGTTATTGCGTGAATGAAAATAATGCCGTTCAGTATAGGGAAAATGTAAAAAACATTATCTCGTATTTTTCAGGGCAGGATAATGATCTTGCCGGACTGCTTGAAGAGAAAATGAAAGAAGCTGCGAAAGAAAAGAATTTCGAGCTTGCGACCGAATTCAGGGATGCTCTAAAATCAGTTGATGATTTTTCTGTGCGTCAGAAGGTTGAAAATGCCGTATCAACCCCGCGTGATTATTTCGCGGTCGAGATAGAAGACAATGATGCCTGCTGTGTCGTTTTCAAGCTGAGGAACGGAAGGCTGATCGCACGAAATCATTTCTTCTTAAAAGGAGTTTATCAGAAAAGCGAAGAAGAAGTTCTTGAAGAATTCATTAAACTTTATTATGACCTTTCACGGCAGGACATCCCGAATGAGATAGTGCTGAACACAGATATAGTTGATTATCCGGTGATCGAGGAATGGCTTCACATACTTTCAGGCCAGAAGGTGAATATTCTTACAGCCTCGATCGGAGATAAAGCAAAGCTTCTTTTCCTTGCCCAGAAGAACGCACAGCTTCTGTTAAATGATCTGAAGCTGGAGAAAATGAAAAGAGACTTCACACCGAACAGCCTGAAAGCGCTCATGAATGATCTTAAACTGTCAAAGATACCCAACATAATCGAATGTTTCGACATTTCGCACTTTGCCGGCAGGGAAACCGTGGCTTCCATGGTCACTTTCAAGAATGCGAAAGCCTTCAAATCAGGCTATAGAAAATTCAAGATCAGAACCGTTGAAGGCGTGGACGACTTCGCATCTATGCGTGAAGTTATCGAGAGAAGATACACTGGATTAAAAGAGGAAGAAGAACCTGTCTATCCAGACCTCATCATGGTTGACGGAGGCAAAGGCCAGCTTTCATCCGCGGTTGAAATTCTAGAAAAACTGAATCTGTCGCAGATCCCCATAATGGGACTTGCAAAAAGACTTGAAGAAGTCTTCGTTCCTGATAAGAGCGAATCCATCATAATCCCGCGCACTTCATCAGCCTTAAAACTGCTTCAGCAGGTACGCGACGAATCCCACAGGTTCGCGATCACATATCACCAAACCCTGCGCGGAAAATCGATCTCGACAGAGCTTGAAGAGATCAAAGGTATCGGCCCCGCCAAAAGAAAAGAATTATTCAATAAATTCGGCTCATTAAAACGCATCAAAGAAGCTTCGTTAGAAGAGCTTATGGAAGTCAAAGGCGTCACTGAAGAGTTGGCGAAGAAGATAAAGGAAGAAGAATGAATTCAGGTGGAGATAGTGTTTATTTAATAGATTCAATTCCGAGATCTTTACGATTGAATTCTAAAGCTTCTCTGAGCGTGATTTTTAGGGATTCCATCAATTTATCATAAGTTTTTTCCTGGCAATTAACTCCAGTCACTTCTTCAATCCAACCTATCCACCATTCTCCATCCTGTTTGATAATTGCCGTATATTTTGTTTTTATCGTACCCATAATGCGCGTTGCTCTCTCTTACTTAATTCACTAATTCATATCTTCAAGCACCGAGAAAAAAGGATAAAGAGCGTTATAGTGCTTATGAATAAACATCGGTGCTTTTTTCTTGTATAATCTCTCACCCAGTTTATCAGAAATCTCAATCAAAATCCTTTCGCTTTCACAAAGGAAAGGCGTAATTCTGTTTATATTCCCCGTAGCCTGCCAGTTAAGGCAGCTGCAGTTATTATTGCACCTGTGTTTGAATACACATTTGTCACAGGTTTCAAATCTCTTTCTTGATCTCAAATGTAATTCCGTTCTTTTTATTTCGTCCAGACCGTCAAAAACATTACCTATACAATATTCTTCTTTATTAACTACTGAATCTTGAACGAACTGAATACATGGATAAATATCACCGTTCGGAGCTATGGATAACTGCCTTTCGCCGAATGAGCATCTGTAGCAAAGCGCGTCCTCGCCTTTAATATGCGTAGCGATCTTCATCTCGAACGGACTGAAATAAAACTTTTTTTCCTTTAGAATCATTTCTTCATACAGCTTAGCCAGTTTTTTATATTCGGTTTTCAGATGTTCAAGATCTGTATCTGTCCAGTCAGCAGCATAGTTGAGCGATGTAAGAACATATTTAAATCCTTTATCGAAGAAGTACTTAACCGATTCATAAAAATATTGAAGAGTATCAGGATTGACAGTCATATAAATCCTTGAATAAGGTCTAGCCTTTAATAACTTTTCAAATCTGCTTTCTATAATATCGAAAGTTGGACTGCCAGTTTTCATTATTCTGTGCATATCGTGAGCTTCCCGGATTCCATCTACACTTAAACCGATCCCGATGTCGTGCTCAACTGCAAATCCGATAAACTCATCGTCAAGAAGAGTACCGTTCGTAGTGATCTTGTAATGAAATCTCGTTTTTTCATTAGCCTTCAACTCTCCTGCATACAGCATAGCATAGCTGATCAGCTCCTTTTTCAAAAGCGGTTCACCGCCGAAAAAAATTATACCGGAATTAATCGGATTTATCGTTCTTGAAAGATCGAGAGCTTTCTTTATTATTTCTTTAGTCATTGTAATATTTTTATTACGCGGACTATAGCAATAATCGCACTTCATATTACAATCAGTCGTAAGATGGAGAGTTATATGCATAATTAATTATTTGAGTTATTTTTATACCATTCCAGAAAATCGTGAATCTGCTGCTTGAGGAGCTCAATAGATTTTTCTTTCATACGGATACCTGATTCAGCTTGGGCCTTTTGATTTATACTAAACATATACTCTTTATCTGTTTTATATTTTGATTCATCAGCTATTCCTTTATCATAGAACTCTTTTACAATTTTATCCATTCTCAAATCATCATATCTAAAAACAGGATCGTAAAATGCACCATAAATAATCTTTCCGTAATCTTCCATGATTTCTCTTGATTTCATAGCTGCCTTTTTTGCATCAAAACTCCAAGCTGAACTCCATCCTCCGTGATAAATAATATCATTAAAAACATCGCTGTTCTTTGATCCAAAATAACTTATACCTATATTCAATTCTGTATTATATAGATTCATAACAGCGTTCGTTTCGATACTATCGAGTCTTTTGATTACCTGATCTTTCTCATTCAATAAATCTCGTCTTGCAAGTTTAAACTTTGCATCCGTAACTACATTTTTTCTTTTAAACTCTATACCTTCTTTCTTAAACTCCTCTTCAATAATTGTTAAAGCTTCTCCTTCGGAAAGAAAGACGGCAGGCGCTACAGAAACACATCCGCCGCCACCAACTCCTTTTCCGTATATAAATACTGGTGCAACAGAAGCTGTAAATGATTTATTATTATCTATTTCGAGATTCAATGGTGTAAACCTCTGAATCTCGTCAGATTTCATTGAATTATCACTATTATTCGCAGCTTCTATTTTTGTATTAGTAGTTAGAAAAGCAAAAAGGCTAAAAAATACAACATGATTCGTTTTCCATCTTGCAGGAATATTGTTCTTTAATAATGATCTGTCAAGAAGAATTGCTTCCCATTTCGCAAATTCAGGTTCGGTTTTCTTTGAAATTGATTTTATTTCCATACTTATAACTCGATTATTGTTTTTGTTGATTTTAATCTATGTTCTTAATATATTCATTTATCTTCAAAAATAAAAGGAGAAAATTCTCATGAGAAGTCAATTATCCTTCATTTTATTTGCATTGTTATTTATAAATTTATTTTCTCAGACTACAGGAAAGATTAAAGGGAAAGTATTCGATAGCTTTGGCAATCCTGTTTCAGGAGCAAATATAACAGTTGTTGGTACGACATGGGGTGCTGAATCAGATAAAGATGGATACTACTACATAATTGGTGTTAGAGCAGGTATTTATACATTAAGGATGCAAATGAACGGCTTCCCGGATTTAGAAAAAAGAGAGATCAAAGTCAAAGTAGGCCAAACTACTGTTCAGGATTTAAAAATCGATGTTTTGTATCCTGTGACCAATTCTAACGAAAACAGCTTTCTGATTATACCCGATAAGAATTCAACTCAGACAATTATATTGTCAAAAGACAGTCTCAATATACAAGACAATGAGGGCTTTACACCGTTATTAGGATTGTTTTATCCGAGTTATAATTTTCTCGATAAATGGGAACCCGACAGTTTATTTAATAAAGTACAACGATTGACAAATTTTGGTGCGAATGTTAACATACAGAACAATTACGGAGTAACGCCGCTGATGAAAGCTTGCGAGCTTGGCTCAATTAATGTGGTTGAATTGTTACTTAAAAATAAAGCCGATATTGAATTAAAAAATTATCTTGATCAAACAGCTATATTTTACTCTGTAAAATCAGGTAAAATTAAAATAGTTGACTTGTTAATACAAAATAAAGTGAAAACCAATCTCAAAGATAATACAGGCAGAAAACCAATATTTTATGCAAAGAGTAATCATATTATCGACCATCTTGCTGAAGTATCTGATTTAAGTAAGAATGAGAAATTCCTTTTATCGATCATAAAAAATGACGTTGCTGAATTAAAAGAAATGATCAAGAAAAATATTAACATCAATTTTACTTTTAAAGATAATAAATCAGCTTTGATGTACGCTTGTGAAATTGGGAACGCTGATATTGTAGGATTACTTATTGATAAAAAAATAAAAATCAACGTAACCGACAATGAAGGCAAAAATGCACTATTATATTGCTCAAATTCAGATAGTAAAATAATTAATATGCTCATAGAAGCAGGAATTGAATTAAACCTTCAGAATAAAAGAAAAGAAACTGCATTGATTCTAGCATCAAAAAATAATAATCTTGAAGTTGTCGAAACACTTATGTCGAAAGGTGCCGATGAAACCATCAAAGATGTTTATAATAAAACAGCATTAGAATGGGCTTTTGATCAGAATAATCAAAAAGTAATCGAAACTATTGTTAGATTATCCCAAAATGATCTCTATAAAGCAAAAATAACCTTCTGGGCTATCGAAAATAATCTTCTTAATATTATCCAGATTCTACATGATAATGATTTTAACCTAAACATACAAAATGAGAAAAAACAAACTCCTTTATACAAAGCTATTCTCTATAAAAAATATAATATCGCTGAATACCTTATTAGCAAAAATGTGGATATAAATATATCTTCAGATATAAAAATGACACCGTTAATTGTAGCTGTCAAGTATTCAAAAAACACTCCGCTTAAAATGAATTCCGGTAATTCTTTTATAAGTGAATTCAATAATTATCAAGAATTCAGTATAATTAATAATTCTCAAGTTTCAACACCTGAAATAAGCATTATTGATGTTTTGATTAAAAATGGAGCAAAAATTAATATTGATTCACTTGAAACAACTCCATTGACAGCAGCATTTGAAGTGTTCAATTTCAATCTGGCAGAAAAGCTGATTGCTCTTGGTGCTGATCTGAATCCAGAAAATACTAATCTAACTCCTTTGACAGTGTTAGTAAAGACAGGCAATCTAGAATATGCTTTTGGATTTATAGATAAAGGAGCTAATATTAATCTACGTAATAATGACGGTTATATTCCGCTCCAATTTCTTCTCACGCATAATAGGAATAAATCAGATCTTATCGATTATGTAAAACAATTTCATAAAAAAGGCTCCGATCTTGATAATTTAAGTAAATCTAATGCAAGCGTGATTATGAATGCAGTAGAAACAAATAATATTGAAGTCATTAAGTATATCCTTAATTTTACAAGTACAAAAAGTTTAAATTCAATAGAAAACAAAGGCAGGTCTGTGCTTTGGTATGCGATAAATAATAATAAAAGTATTATCGTTGATCTGCTATTGGAACATGGTGCTGATATAAATATCTCAAAGAAATTAAATAATGAACAAAAAGTATATAACTTATTATCAACTGCTATCGCTTGCTCAGATTCTATGAGCATATCACTAATTAACAAAGGTATCAATATTGATGATAAGTTTTATTATAACGAAGAAACTCCTCTGATGTATGCCTGTCAGTACAAAAGAATTGAGACTATAAAGAAACTTCTTTCTTTAGGTGCTGATCCATCCGAGAAAGATAAAAACGGAAAAACAGCTTTCGACCACGCACGGAATAATAAAGATATTCTGGAAATTCTTAATTCTTATAAGAAAAAATAATTTACGGAGAAAATCATGAAAATAACTTTTATAGGTGCGGGAAGTACGATATTCGCGAAAAGCGTTCTCGGTGATGTGATGCTTACACCTGCTTTGTGCGAAGCTGATATTGCCCTTTTCGATATTGATCCGAAAAGGCTGCAGGAATCTTTTATGATCCTTGATAACATTAACAGGAACTGCAACAGCAGCCGTGCGAAAATAAAAACTTTTACAGACAGGAAAGAAGCTTTGAGGAACGCGAAATATGTCGTTAACGCGATCCAGGTGGGCGGTTATGATCCTTGTACGATTACGGATTTTGAAGTGCCTAAAAAATACGGACTGCGTCAGACGATAGCGGATACTCTGGGCATAGGCGGAATATTCAGATCACTCCGAACAATACCTGTTCTGTTAGATATTGCTAAAGATATGCGTGAAGTCTGCCCCGACGCATGGTTTTTGAATTATACCAATCCGATGGCTGTTCTGACAGGCGCGATGATAAAAGGCGGAGGGATAAAAACCGTGGGACTCTGTCACAGCGTTCAGGGATGCGCGTACTGGCTTCTTAAAGGACTGGAATTACCCACAGAGAACATACAGTGGAAGATAGCCGGAATTAACCACATGGCCTGGCTTTTGGAGATAACAAGAGACGGACATGATCTTTATCCGGAGATCAAGGAAAAAGCGCTTAAACGGCCTGCCCCCCATCATGATATGGTCAGGTACGAGATAATGAAGCGTTTCGGATATTATGTGACCGAATCAAGCGAACATAATGCGGAATATATGCCTTATTTCATTAAAAACAGGTATCCCGAACTTATCGAAAAATTCAACATACCTCTGGATGAATACCCGCGCCGCTGCATAGATCAGATCGCGCGTTGGGAAAAAATGGGAAAGGAACTAACGGAGAATAAAGATCTGACTCATAAAAGAACCACAGAATATGCTTCATACATTTTTGAGGCGATGGAAACTGACATACCTTTCAAGATCGGCGGTAATGTTCTTAACACCGGACTGATCACAAATCTTCCGGACGGAGCTACAGTTGAAGTACCGTGCCTGGTTGACCGGAGCGGGATTGTGCCATGCTTTGTCGGCGATCTTCCCGAACAGCTGGCTGCTCTGAACAGAACGAATATCAATACCCAACTTCTTACTCTTGAAGCTGCGCTGACTTTGAAAAAGGAACATATCTATCATGCAGCTCTGCTCGATCCACATACAAGTGCTGAATTATCAATTGACGATATAATCGCTTTAGTGGACGACCTGATCGAAGCTCACAAAGGATGGCTGCCCGAATATAAGTAATTATTCACGGATTTGATTAAAATTTATTTATAAATCGAAATATTCCAAAGTGCCTGTATGTTCATCATCTGGCAGAAGCTGTATCTGATTTGAACCGTCCGTATCCATCAAGATCACTCTATGCATTCCGCCTATTACCTGATTGCTCCCGTTCAGAATCCAGTCAATAGCTCCGTATATGATCTTATTTTCATCTTTTGAAAATAAAGCTACGCCCCAACCGCCATCTGTACTATTCGTCAGCTTTACAGTATTCCCGCTAAGATCAACTGTGTGAATATTCCACGGTGTAAGTTCCTCCCAGTCGTTTGCAAAATCAGAAGTATCGTACCATATCCTTGTTCCCTCAAAACGGACAAAAACTACTTCTTCACTGTTAGAGTTCCAACTCGGATCATGATCTGATTCCCAGCCTGATGTTGTTGTCAGTCTTGTCTGATTAAGCCCGTTACTAAGCATAAAATAGATCTCTTCCCTACCACTGATCTGAGTATTTCTGGTTGATTTAAAAACAATTTTTGTGCCGTCTGGAGACCATTCCGGATCATTATCCTCAAAAGCAGTGTCTGTCAACTGCTCAAGATTCGTGCCGTCGCTGTTCATAACGAATATATTAGCCGTTCCGGCGGGATTACCGGAATTGTCCCTGAAAGAACCAAAGGCAATCTTCGATCCGTCCGGTGACCAGTCCGGATGAGCGTCTATTACGCCGTTGTTTGTGAGTCTGGTCTGAATTTTTGTATCAAGGTCGAGCACATATATTTCCCAGCTAAGCTGGTCAGTCTCGGCACCTGCGTTGAAAGCTACTTTCTTGCCGTCACGGGATAAAGCGGGATTATTTTCATGAAAATCGTTGTTCGTCAGCCTTGTTACATTCCCTGTTTTATCCATTAGATAAAGCTCACCATGTGGTGAATCAGCTTTTGACATGAAAACTATCACGCTGTCGGGAAGGGATTTCCAAAGCGCGAATTTATCAATTTCGTCAGTCGAATCGTCATCGCTGCATGAAAGCATTAATAAATTTAAAAATAATGCAAATAAAATGAGCACATACTGATTGAATTTCACGACTTTCATTATTAACCCCTTAGTTTTTCTTATCATTTTTTTTATAAACTTTTACCGCTGCCACTTATTACAATATACTACAAAAAATACTAATCTCAAAATTCATTTATAATTTCGATATCAAATAAAACGGAACATCTGTTATTTTCCCTTCCGAATACGGTGCCTGACTGACCTTGTAGCCTTTTTCGGCTTTGAACTGTTCCATAAAAAGCGCCATGCTTTTCAGCCTTCCAGTTGAGCCTGATTTGACTTCGATCGGATAAACATTACCGCCTCGCTGGATCAGATAATCAATTTCGGCACTGCTGTTCTTGCTTTCCCTGAGCCAGTAGTATAAAGAATCTCTGTGGAACGGATCCCCGCAAGCTAAAAGCTCCTGCCCGACGAACTGCTCGGATACTCCGCCCATATAAACAGTGTTTAAGTCGCTTGCCATCATTGTTTTGGGATATAACCCGCTTATCGAATGAAGCAAACCGATATCGAGAAATAAAAGCTTAAAGTAACTGCTCTTTACTCCCGCTTCGAGAGGAATGGCTGAAGCACTCGTTCTTTTTATTCTTGTTATTACACCAGCCGTCTCAAGCAACTTAACAGCTCTTTTCAGATCAGCCGACCTTGTATCTGGATCGACTTTCGAATAAACATATTTCCTGCCTACCATAGAAGGAACCGAGTGAAAAACTGTTTTAAGGTGTTCGACATCTTCATCCGGAGCGTACTTTCCAAAATCGTCAACATAAGTATCGAGGATCGAACGCTGGATCTTTTCGCATTTACTTACATCGCCTGACTTCACATATTCATCTACTACTTTAGGCATTCCTCCAAGCATATAATACTTACGGACAAGTTCAATAAGCTTGTTATGGATAACTTCATCAACCTTTTCAACATCTTTTTTACCATAAAGATGATCATGCAGAGCGTCATATCCTAATGCTAAAAGAAATTCTTTGAATGATAAAGGGTACATGAACAGGTATTGAATTCTTCCGACAGGAATACTTATCTTTGATCTTGTAAGCGCGAACTCAAGAAGCGATCCGGCGGCTATTACATGGAGTTCCGGCATTTCTTCATAAAAGTATCTTAATGCTACTATCGCTCGAGGGCAGTTTTGTATCTCGTCAATAAAAAGAAGAGTCTTACCAGGTTTGATCTTTTCGCGGGTAGAAAAAACAATTTTTTCTATCATATCCTTCGGATCAAGAGAAGTAAAGAATTTTTCATATTCCAGATTCTTTTCTAAATTCAAAACAACAATATTCTCAAACTCATTCTTTCCGAATTGCTCAATAAGGAAAGTCTTACCAATCTGCCTTGCCCCTCTTAGCAGCAGAGGTTGTCTTCTTTCTTCACTCTTCCATTCAAGCAAAGTTTTATAAATATCTCTTTTAAGCATTTTAGCCTCGTTTTTATCAATATCCAAGGTTAATATACTAATAATCCTGATATATTCCAAGGTATATTTTCACTATTTTCTGACAAAATCCAAGGATACTATTATTTCAGTAAATACTTAAAACGGTTAGTTTCAATTCGACATTACTCTCGACTGCTTGATCGTGTCAAAATCTCTACCCTTAATCATAAAAGTCCAAAGTGTATAGATTATTATTAACTCAGCTATGTAATATGACAATATCAAAGATAAAATCAACAATAATTCAGCAGTGACGAAATACTTTGAATATATTACTAATCCTAAAGCAAATATAGGAACAGAACAAGCGAAACCAAATATAACTTGCCTGACCACGGTAGATAATAGTGTAAGTTCAAATTTATTCCGTGACAATTTAGAAGCTAAATATAAATACTCGATTTTATTTCTTTTTCTATAAATTCTTGAATAATTTAAAAAAGACAACAGTAAAAAAAAGAATAAAAATGAAACAAAGTAAATAATTTCGAATCTATCTCGAATCGAAAATAAAGAAGAAATTATTAATGCGTAGAATACTAAACCCAGTGCTTTTGGTGAAGGTTCGAATAATGAAAACTGAAATAGCTTTATATATTTGTTTTCAGGATTAGATTTAGATTTGTTTACCACCGAATTTAGTTCCTTTACTATTGCATCATCAAAATAAGACTGAAAAGAATTTATTTTCAGTCCGAAACCTTTTTTTGTAAAATCGTCTTTTAATCTGTAATTTATATAATTACACACAAAATTAAACATCTGATAGATTATCACTATAAAGAATACACTTAAAATAATATAATACATAATAGGATGCTTTGGCGTCCCTTTGATATACATAATCGGCACGACAAAGCTAAATAATGCAAAAATCAGCTTTAGAAACCAATATTTACTTGATCTGTAAACAGGAACTCTATAGGAAGACATGGTTATCATAGTTGACAACAGCCATAAACTGCTGATAACAAAAGACAACTGAATCTGCATTTCGTTGTATCCGAGTATAAAAACTGACCAAATAAATACTAATCCTAAATTTAATCCCGCAAAGAGAATTGTCTTTTTTCTTATTTCTGGGATCATTTGTAAAACACTAACAGAAGGTCCAGATATTATTATAAATGTCCTAAAATAAGCCCAGATCAAGAATATTGTAAAGATCACCCTGAATACTATTTGCGCAATAGTAAGATTGTTATTTGAAAACAGACTTATATCTGCTCCAAGATAAAACAGCTTGTAAATAGTTACACTTACTATCATAATAAGTAAACTTATACTGATCTTCGGGATCATATTATAGCTATGTTTAAACATTTGTAAATATACTTTCATTGTATTCTCCACTCTTATTTATTCAGCTCTAAGAAAATATCTTCAAGATTCAACTGCTCACCGTATTTTTCTTTCAAGTCAGAAAGTCCACCTACATATTTCAACTCGTTATCTTTAAGAATAGCTACATCAGCCGCTATCCTTTCAAGGTCGGAGGTAATGTGAGTGGAGAACAGCATTGTTGTTCCTGATTCAATATTCAAGTCAATCAGTTCTTTTATGAATGATCTTCTCGCGACCGGATCAAGGCTTGCGACAGGTTCATCGAAAATATAAAGTTCAGGTTCGTGTCCCATAGCCATGATTATAGCCACCTTCTGCTTCTCTCCTTCCGATAAACTTCTGAACCTCGCTTTGGGATCTATATTCCAGTCCTTTAATAAATGATCGACCTTATTCTTATTCCATTTATCATAAAACACGCTTGTGTATTCAAGCAGAGCATCAACAGTCATCCATCCATCGAAACCGTTTACGCTCTGGGGAACATAACCCAGTTTCTGCTTTACTTCGCCCGGAAGATCCCATGAATCCTCACCGAATAAGCTTGCTTTACCGCTGTCGAGCTTAAGAAGACCCAGTAATGATTTTATCATTGTGGTTTTACCGGCGCCGTTTTTGCCTACAAGCCCCATGATCGTACCTTTTTTAATTGTAAGATCAATATTCTTCAGAACCTGTTTATCACCGTAACTTTTACTGACTTTTTCAAGCCTGATTATCACATCACTGTTTCCCATTATTATCCTCCAGGATCTTTTTTAATAATTCAAGAACTTTTTCGTTCGGCAGTCCAAGCTGTTTAGCCTGAGAAGCCGCTTCTTCCAGACTCGGTCTGATCAATTCTATTCTTTGTTTAACCGATTTCGCATTGTCCGAATTCGAGGCTATGAACATTCCCATGCCGCGTCTGCGTTCAACGATATTTGAAGCTTCAAGCATACTGTAAGCCTTCGATACGGTCATCGGATTTACTTCAAAATGAACTGCGACCTTTCTTACCGACGGCAATTCATCACCCGGCGACAGATAACCGCCCGCTACAAGCCGCTCGACCTGTTCTACTATCTGCTTATATATGGGAACACCCGAACTCGGCTGTATCTGAAAATATATTTCTTTATTATCGTTCATACTCTTCCCTATTTTAATTTCACCGGCAGCGAACTGCATTAGTGTATCAGTAATGTAATACACTAAAAGAGAAATGTCAAGGGATATTTTTTCATCTTTTGTTACTTGATTAGAAAACAATTTTTCGTTATTATTAGAGTTCTTTCAAAGGATAGCCTACATGAAATCAATTACCTCTGCCCTGCTTCTTTTAATCGCAATTACAGTCTGCGCATACGCTGAAGGGTATAAGTTGCCGCCTGAAGACATACTGAATGTTTTTGAAGCCCCAAACGAGCAGTTTTTGACACTTGTCGAAGGTACTGATTATGCGATCGAATATACTTATGAAAGATATGAAAGCCTTGAGAGCCTGTCTCAGGAAAGACTTTCGCTTGCCGGACAGATAATTCTGCCTAAAATCCATTCTGAAAAGATCAACTATCCCAAACTCTATTTAAAACTTATCAATCTAAATACTGACGAAAGGATAGATCTAACTCCCAGAGAAGACAACAGAATAGTTGATTTTGAAGTTTCACCCGACAGAAAATATCTGGCTTATCTTTCTCAGCTGGAAGACTGTGTTTATATAAGGGTGGTCGAACTAAAATCCGGAAACATGGTATTCAAAGACAGCAGAAAAGTAAATATGGCTTTCGCCGGCCTTCTGATAAAGTGGAGCGTTGACTCCAGATCGCTGATAATTCCGAGGATCTTTTATGAGAATGAGCCTGTACCTGTCAAATCCGTTGCAGATATAGCGCCCAAGTCAGAAGAAAGCTTCGGTAAGACAGCTCAGCTGAGAACTTATTCCAATCTGCTCGAGACCCAGTTCGACATTAAGCTATTCGATTATTATTTTACAAGCAGGTTCGCTAAGCTCGATATCTTGACTGGAAATGAAACCGTTTTAGGAAAGCCCGCGGTTTACAGATCTTTTATCCAGTCGCCTGACGGAAAATATTTTCTCGTGAGAATAGTGAACAAACCTTACTCTTTCACATTACCATACTCAAGGTTCGGATACAGCTATTTAATCCTTAATTCCAACGGAAATGAAATTACAAATTTAGTTACGAAGCCTGTTCAGGATGAAATACCTATCGGAGGAGTAGAAACTGGCATAAGGGCTCCAGAATGGATCCCGACCGAAAACTCAACATTGTGCTGGATAGTCGCCAAAGATGACGGGGATCCAAAAAAAACAGTTCCTTTCAGGGACAGCTTTTACAAATTATGTTCACCATTTGATAAAGATCCGAAATTGTTTCTAAAGACAAAGAACCGCGGGTACGTCTCCGGCTTTACCAATGAGAAAGGAAGGTTTGTATATATAGATTATGACCGCGATAATGAGTGGATGAGTACATATTACGGCTCTTATGACGGTTCGACAGGCGACAAAATGCTTTTCACGCGCAGCGAGAACGAAAAATATGAAAATCCCGGTGAATTTGTGACGACAAAGATGCCGAACGGATTTGAAGTGATCAAAGTAAAAGACGGCTCCGCATATCTATACGGTCAGGGATATTCTGAGACCGGAAATTTTCCATTCCTTAACAAGTTTTCACTTAAGGACGGCAAAAAAACCGTTCTTTTTAAATGTGCTGACAAGAGCTATGAAAATTTTGTAGGATTTACCGGTTCCGACAACAACAGAATTTGTATAACACGGGAAACTCCTTATGAACCGCGAAACTATTTTGTTATAGATCATAAAGCCGGGTCCAAATTACAGATCACTACTAATGCGGATCATGCCTTGGTTATAAGAAAGATCAAGACAGAGCTGATAACTTATAGAAGGAAAGATTCTATAACTCTCAGCGGAAAATTATATCTGCCGCCGGATTACGACAAAGAAAAAAAGTATCCGCTTATAATCTGGGCTTATCCGAGAGAATTTGTCGAGTTAAGTACAGCAGGTCAGATAACAGGCTCGAATTATTCTTACACAAGGTTCTGGGGAGCATCTGTAAAATATCTTGCTCTGCACGGATATATAGTGCTCGACAACGCATCTATGCCTATCGTCGGAAATATTCAGCAAAGAAATGATTCCTTCATAGAACAGATAAAGATGAATGCGCTGGCTGCGATAGATCATCTCGATTCTCTCGGCCTGATAGACAGAACTAAGGTGGCAGTAGGAGGTCACAGCTATGGTGCGTTCATGACCGCCAACCTGCTTGCATATACGGATTATTTTAAAGCCGGCATAGCAAACAGCGGAGCATATAACAGAACGCTTACCCCGTTCGGATTTCAATCTGAAGAAAGAACCTACTGGCAGGCTAAAGAATTTTATGAGAAGGCTTCACCTTTCTCGAATGCGGAAATGATAAAAGCACCGCTCCTTCTTATCCATGGCGGCGAAGACGATAATCCGGGAACTTATCCTATGCAGTCGGAAAGAATGTATGCAGCAATAAAAGGCAACGGCGGGAATGCACGGCTTGTTATTTTACCTTATGAAGGTCACGGATACGAAGCTCGCGAATCGAATCTGCATGTCCTTGCGGAGATGTGCGAATGGCTCGATAAATTTCTTAAGTAACATTAATACACCCCGCTAATAACATTAAATTTTACTTGAAAAGTATATTTTATTTTATTACTATGAAGTAAGTATGTCTTTGGGGAGTAAAATATGAAACATCTGATTTTAATAATATGCCTGATTATAATGCCTGGATTGCTGCCGGCTTCCGATGTGGAAGACTTTGAAAAAAATACAATCAACGCCGCTATCGATCTTATGTATCAGGAAAAATTCGAAGAAGCTCTGCCCATATTCGAATATATTAAAGACACTTATCCCGATCACCCCATAGGCGATTTCTTCCTCGGATTCTATTATAACTTCCTTGCTTCATATTATGAATCAGATAATTTCGATTCTAAAATAGTGCTATATTATGACCTTGCAGAAAAAAAAGCGAAGTACCATTTATCAAATAACGAAAAAGACCCCTGGTTCAATTTCTATATGGGAGCATCATTGATAAATAAAGGATATATGCTTGGGCGTGACGGAAGCAGATTTTCAGGAATCACAAAAACATTTGACGGCATATCATACATCGAAGACTGTCTTGAATACGACAAATATCACGGTGACGCGATTATGCTTCTGGCAAACTATAAGTACTATAAAAGCACTGTATTAAGCTGGGTTTATGACAGAAGGGATCTGGCGGTATTATTACTAAAACAAAGTATAGCTACTTCCTATTTCAGCGAATATCTCGCAAGATCAGCATTAGGCTGGATATATATTGATTACGGAAAGTATCCCGATGCGGAAGCGATTGCCGATAAAGCTTTGGAAAAATATCCCGGGAACCACTTATTCATTTTCTTAAAAGCCCGAGCTCTGTTTGAAATGAAGAAATATCAGGATGCTGCAGCTTTGTATCATAAATTAGAAACGAAGGTCTCGGCAATGAATCCTAAATACTCTGAAAAAGATATGTTCAACATTTATTATTTTCTTTCAAAAAGTTATTCAGCTTTGAATGACAGGCAATTGAGCAGAAAATATTACGAAAGCGCTGTAATGTGCAGGCTTACCAGTAAAGAGAGGGACATTCTGAGGGACAGGATAAATGAACTCTCAGAAGCAAATAAACTAAAAGACCGTTAGTTTTTTAAATATATCGTACTCCTCTTGAATATCATCAAGATCGAACTGTTTTAAACCCTGAATTGAAAAATCATTTACAGAATATGAAGCCGTTATCGAACCGTAAACACATGCTGTTTTGATATTCTGGAAAGTATAAATACCGGTTTTGGCTAAATGACCGGTAAATCCTCCGGCCAGACTGTCGCCTGCACCTGTCGGATCGACTACCTGCCTTAAAGGAAAAGCCGGAAGGAAAAATTCATCATTACCGTCTGTGGCATAAATACCGAATTTACCGAGCTTGACTATAAGTGCCTTAAGCTGCGGACATTCCTCAAGTATCTTGTCTGCTCCGGAAAGAAAATTTCTCTCTCCCGTCATCAGGAGAAGCTCCGTATCGTTGATTATAAAAATATCCGACTTCCTGATAACTTCAACGACTTTTTCCGGAGCGCTGTTGATCCAGAAATTCATTGTGTCGGAAATGATCAGCTCGGGTTTATTCACATTTTTAAGAACTTCCATCTGAAGATCAGGATGAATGTTCGCTAAGAATAAAATTTCTGAATTTTTGTATTCATCCGGAAGTTTAGGTTTGAAAGACTCAAAAACATTTAATTCTGTCAGAAGAGTATCCCTTCTGTCCATGTCGTCATGGTATCTTCCCGACCATCTGAAAGTTTTTCCTTCCACAATCTCGAATCCCTTTAAGTCAATATCCCTTGACTTCATCAGGTCAATAGTTTCCTGGGGAAAATCAGTTCCTGCAACACCCACAAAATTCACTTTAGCGAACATAGAAGCAGCAAGACTGAAATAGACAGCTGAACCTCCGGGAACTCTTTCAACTTTACCTGCCGGTGTTTCGATATCATCTATTCCCACCGAACCGACTACAAGAATTTTTTTCATAATTTTTTCCTTAATTCAAACCTTCTATAATAATCGTGAATTTCTTCGGTCAAGTCAACAATTATTTCAATTTGTTTTATTAATTTATGTGACATACACTTTGGCGATATCTTCAGGCACACATTTCCTCTGCAGTAAATTTCATCGAACTGGCATGAGACGCTTTTCATGTAGTCCCTGTCTTTTAAAAAAAGACCAGAAATACTTTCCCTAGTATAAATTTTATTGGTCAGTTCTTTTGCCAGAAAAATACATCTGTTCAGAATTTCCCTATGTAGAGCCAGTATCTGATACGGTTCTAACTTAGAAATTACATTATTCATTGCTTTTCTGTCTAGTAAATGGAAAATCACTCCGGAAAGCTTTTCATTCATAAATAAAAATATCCTGTTCTGAAAATCTTCAAGGTCAAAAGGTTTATCAATGAACTGAAAATTGCCTTCTATAAACTCCTTTTCAAATTTGTCGAACATCTGTTTTTTGCTTGACCATGAACTCACAAAAAATATTTTTTGCGTTGAATCGATCTTAAGAATTTTTTCCGCCATTTCAATACCTGTCAGCGCATCCATCATCACATCGGTCAGAATAAGATCGTATTTGTTTTTAATAAATTTATTAAGTCCTTCCTGACCGTTCGAAGCTGTATCTATTTTGTATATTTCCTGCGATTCGAATATTTCTTTCAGCATTTCACGGAAAGAGCTTTCATCCTCTACTATCAAAAGCGAAACTCTTTCGAGCGGATTGAGTTTAACAAAATCCCATTTTATCCTGTTAAAATCAATGACAAATAGTTCCTCAAATTCCCTATAAATTTTCTCAAACATTAAGTGTTTCCTATATGTCCGCCAGTTTTTTAGCTTCATCGAAAAGTGTCAGTGCGATGATCACAAATTTGTCATTCATTGCTTTTATTCTCGGATAAAGGCTGCGTTCTTTAAAATACTGTCTCGCGATATTATATTTGATCTCAATTTTGATCTTTTCGACATCTTTGTTAAATTGCTCTTTTGAATAATAGTATTCTTTTTTAGCCATATCCTTCTTATCGGGAACCGTTTCAAGTATATTTATTTTATTTCTTTTTGCAACGCTTATGAAATCTTCTACCATACTTTCAGAGACGGTGAAATCTTTATAGTATTTTTCAAAATCGTTTTTCCATCCGGTTTCTTTGCCGTTCATAATATTAAAAAAATCAATTGCATGATCCTGAAATACTCTCATTCTGAACAGATCTGACATCAGGTCTGAATACGGGTCATAAGTGATCAGCGAATCAGGAGTTATCCCACCGCCGCCGTAAACGACCCTCTTTTTGTTCAGCGTGTAAAATGTTTCAGCTTTTTTAATTGAATCTTCCTTCGCCTTTTCCTGCTCGGTCATAAGTTCCGGATCTAAGTATCTGTCAAGAAAATAACTTTCCGTTCCCTCGTCGTACGGCCTCTGGATGAGCCTGCCTGTCGGAGTATAATATCTGGAAATCGTTATCCTTGCTACTGAACCGTCACCAAGATCGAACGGCCTCTGAACAAGACCTTTCCCGAATGATTTTGCACCCAGAATATAAGCCCTGTCATGATCCTGCAAAGCTCCGCTGACAATTTCTGAAGCCGATGCTGATCCCGCATCAATAAGAACTATCAGAGGAAGACTTTTATGGTTTCCGTCCTTAGTCGAATAAAATTCCTCGTCAAAATCCTTGAACCTTCCCTTGGTGTAAACGATCATTTTATTTATTCCGATAAACTTTTCAACAACTTCTACTGCCTGATCCATCAATCCGCCGGGGTTACCTCTAAGGTCAAGAATAAGTCTTTTCATTCCTTTTTTCGTCAGCGAGTTCAATGCGTCTTCCAGCTCCTGAGAAGTTTTATTGGCGAACCTGTTTATCGAAATATAACCAGTTATCTTATCCTCAAGCAAACATTCTGCCACCACGCTGTAGATCGGTATCGCGGCTCTTATTATTTCGTAATCCATAGGTTCTGAAGCACCTGCTCTGGCTACGGTTATATTTACTTTGGACCCGATAGGGCCTTTAAGTCTTTTAAAAACATCCTCAGTCGTAATATCGTAAGCTGTTTTGGAATCTATTCTGATAATTTTATCTCCGGGCATCAGTCCGATCCTTTCTGACGGTGTTTCGGGGATAGCAGATATAACAGTAAGATATTTATCTTTAATTTCAAACTCGATACCGATACCTCCGAAAACCCCTTCAAAATCCTCTTCCACCTCTTTTTGTTTATCAGCGGGAATATATGATGAGTGAGGATCAAGGGTTTTCAGCATACCTTCAATAGCTCCTTCCATAACCTTATCGATATCAGGCTCGTCGACATATACATTGTCCACAACTCTTAAAATGTAGTTCATTTTCTGGAAATAATTTAGCGAATTTCCGCCGTTCGAGGCTTCGCCTTCTTCGTATTTATAGCTGAAAGTGATCGCAATGATCAATAACGCTACCGAGATGATGTAAAATTTTTTATCAGACATTTTTTATTCCTGTTTAAGTTTTAAATATAATTTTTTAAGAATGTCTTCTTCGTGTTTTTTAAGCGCTATGCTCCTTCTTTCCATTACGGTTCTCGCTGTTTCGAGAGTTCTTTTGAAGGGATAGATCACCAGCTTTTCCTTACCGCCCCAATGAAAATCTTCAATATACCTGGGTGGGAATCCCTCTCCGTAAACATTGCAGGCTACTCCAATAACGGTTCCGGTATTTATCATCGTGTTTATTCCTGTTTTTGAATGATCTCCCATAACCATGCCTACGAACAATGATCCCGAGTCTATCAGTTCTCCGTTTATTTCTACTTTCACGAAAGAATAATTGTTCTTCAAATCAGAATTATTGGTATCCGCTCCCAGATTGCACCATTTTCCGATATATGAATGTCCAAGAAATCCTTCATGCTGTTTGTTGCTGTATCCGTGAATTATCGTGCTTTCTATCTCCCCTCCCACTTTGCATACTTCTCCGATAGAAGTGTTGTGATATATCTTCGATCCGATCTTTACCTTTGAATTCTTTCCGATGTAAGCCGGTCCCAGTATAACGCTGTTATACATGACCTCAGCGCCTTCATCGATAACCACAGGTCCTTCCGTTGCATCTATTACGACTCCTGCTTTGATTAAGGCTGATCTGCTTATAAAGATATCTTCTTTTCTTTCTAATACAACACCCGTAAGTTTCGATGAACTGAATTGTTTTTTATCAAGAAGATTTGCATCGGATTTTATGGTTTCTCCAACAGAATTAGTAATGTCCCATGGATATTTCAGCACTTCCAGCACAGGCTGAACATTCGTTTTCAAACCCTTTTTCACTGCGTCAACAAAATCCGACTTTGTAGTAAAAACGCCCATGAGAAGCTTCTCGTTTTCATCTGTTGCCGGAATACTTTTCTGATTTACTGCCACTTCAAAATATTTTAGAAAATTTCTATTAGGGACAATTCTTGCGTTTATAGCTAAAAATGGAAGCCCGTCAGGTAAATTTTCAATCCCTTTCAGTCCTATATCACTCATCATAGGATCGAACGATTTACGGTAAAAGTAATAAAAGTGGTAATCTTTCAGTAATTTTGAATACCTCTCTCTTATGCTGAATATACCTGTCTTCAATTCGAATACGGGTCTTGTTTTGGTCAGAGGGCCGAAGTTCGTATAACCCGCATCTTCAAAAAGTACTATATTTTTCATAGCATAGTCCCTCTATATATTATTCTCATGTTTTCCTATATTCATAACAATTCCTACCATCAGCATATTCATCATCAAAGCTGAGCCGCCATAACTGACAAAAGGAAGGGGAAGTCCCGTCACTGGAAGCAGCCCGAGACTTATAGAGATGTTAAGAACTGTCTGAAATATTATCAATGCCGTTATCCCTGAACCGAGAAGATACAAGTATCTGCTTCTTGTTTTTGAAACAATTTTTACAAGTCTGTAAAACAAAATAGTAAAAGCAATAAACAAAATCATAATTCCGATAAGCCCGAATTCTTCGGATATCACGCTGAAAATAAAATCAGTGTGCCCTTCAGGAAGGAATCTTAGCTGTGTCTGGCTTCCATTCATAAATCCCATTCCGTGAAGATCGCCGTTTGAAACAGCAGTTTTGGCCTGTATTATCTGCCAGCCTCCATCCTTCGAAAATTTTTCAGGATCTAAAAAAGTAAGAAGCCGCATCTTCTGATACTCTTTAAGACCTTCCCAGAACATATTTGATGCTATACCAAGTATTAGGCCCATTGACCACAAGGCTACTCCCGTAGTAATTTTTACTGAAAATTTATAAAGAACTATTCCATAGAGTACAAGTGCAGTAATAAAGAACTGGTCGCCGATACCCTTTGCGAACAGGAAAAAAGAAAGCGCCGTCATATTGAAAAGATAAAAATACGGAAGCCCGGCAGAATATATTACTGCCATAAATATAAATATATAGATTATCGCTGAACCGAGATCAGGCTGCTTAAGAACTAATAGACAAGGAATTATCGTCAACACGGAACCGAAAATAGCATATTTTTTATCATTCCAGTGTATCTTGCCTGCGCTGTAGTAGCGGGCGAGTGTGCACAGCAGTAAGAATTTTCCGAGTTCAGAAGGCTGGAACTGGAACGATCCGATTTCTATCCATCTTTTTGCGCCCATCCGGACAGACCCGATTAGAAATACAAGCAGAAGCATTATGATAAGTACTGCATAGAAAAGATTCGACAGAGCCAGTACGCTCTTCATTGATATAAATTGTGTGACAACAAGGATTATCATACCGGTAGAAAACCAGACAATCTGTGTGAAGGCGATATTTTCCATGCCCCTCGGATATCCTGCCGAATAAATCGAAAAAAAACTTAACACGAATAAAGATACAAGTGAAAAAATTATTAGAAAATCTATATCTTTAGTAAAATTCTTCATTCTTATACGTAATCCGACAGGTTTTTAACCGCCGCTCCGCGATAGTAATGTTTTAGTATGTCTTTGTAAGAGTATCCATTTTCACCCATAACCTGAGCTCCGATCTGGCACAATCCGGCTCCGTGACCCCAACCTGCACCTGTAAGAATGAAATCTGTACCTGATTTTGTTATTAAAAATGCAGAACTCGGCAAGTGGGTTTTTGATAGAAGCCGCCTGATATTCAGTTCTTTTGAAATAACAGTGCCGCTCTCGGTCCCCTTTAATTCCAGTTTATATATTCTGCCTGAATATCCTCTCGCTATCGCAGTTAAATCTGCGATGTCACCGATGTCAATTCCGAATTTCTGTTTAAGATTTTCTTTGATTTCAGCGGCAGTTATCACTGTTTTCCATCTGAAAAGATCCCTGCAGAATTCCAAAGATTTCGGTAGAGTATTTTTATGGGTGTTGCAGAAACAATCGAAATTTTCGTCCAGAATATATTTCTCCGCCTCATCATCTTTCATAATTTTTTTTACTTCGCTTCCAACTGGACTGTCAAAGAATGACGCCAGATATGGAAAATCCATATCTTCCCAGCATGTTGAATACCTTTCTGTAATACCTCCGCAAATCTTTGAGTATCTTGCGTCAACTATGCCTGAATCAAAGATCAGTATCTCTCCCTTTGTATCATCCGTAACTTTTTCGGACAGTTCTGAAATCTTTGATATTCCCTGATAACACTGGCAGTGGTCGTCTGAACAGAGATCGAAACCGTCTGAATAATGGTGTTTTCCCATTGTGGCCAGTACTGTGCTCCTTGCGGCGATAGTCTGCGCCTTGAGCATTTCAAGATTGTTGTCGTTCCTCATTTCAGAAGAATTCACGCTCGAAAGATACTCTTCAAGATCAATAATATTGACCGCTGTAAGACTTCCGGAGTTATCTATCCTAACTTCCAGTTCGCCTTTGTATTCCAGATCCTCTTTATGATCCCAGTGAAAATCGATCCCGACATTCACTCCCTCTACTACAAAACTGCAGTCTTCGTTAGCGGGAATTATATTTACTTTATTCTGAAATTCAACCCCGTTAAAAAAGATCTTCCCCTGCGCCTCTTTCTTAATCAACTTCTTAAACTTATAATCACCCGAAGGATAAATTTTTCCTTCCATATCTCCGGTTTTTTCTAATAGCCAGTATTCAAAATTGTTCAATTTTCCTATTTGCCTACCCACTTTTATCACTCTTGCAGCTTTCTCCTGAAGGTAATATTTGTCCCTGTGCGACTCCAGTTTTCCTACATCAAAAACTGTATCCGTCTTTTCATACCATTCATGCTCCGCAGGTTTGCTTTCTATCATCTTTATTTCATAAACTTTGCTATTATCCAGATTTTTCCATGAACATCCGTTCTCATCGGATATAAAATACTCACCTTTGAACTTAACTTTTATAAGCTGTTTTTTATGAAGAAATCCGATCCTTACTTTCATTTTGACTCTTTGTAAAATTTTAACGGTTTACTGAAAAGCCCGGAAATTTTTTTCAATTCTATCAGCATAAGATCAAAATCATTGAACGAAAGTGACTGAGGCCCGTCCGAGAGAGCTTTATCAGGATCGGGATGGACTTCTACCATTAATCCGTCACACCCAAATGCAAGCGCGGCCCTTGAAAGCCCAGGAACTTTTGCTCTTTCCCTTGTAGCATGACTTGTGTCGATGATCACCGGCAGATGAGATTCTTCTCTTAAATCACTGACTCCGAGAAAATCGATTATTGATCTCTGCTTTGTGCCCTCAAAGACCCTTATACCTCTTTCGCAGACAATTATGTTCGGGTTTCCTTCAGAAAGAATATATTCGAGAGATGCGTAAAGATCATCTATTGATGCGGTAAATCCTCTTTTTAAAAGTATCGGATTTTTTATAGCTCCGCATTTTTTAAGAAGCGAATAGTTCTGCATGTTTCTTGCGCCGATCTGAATAATATCTGCTACATCCATTACCTGACTGAGCGAATATTCGTCAATTGCCTCTGTTACTATCTTCATATTGTATTTTTTCGCGGCGTCGTGTATATAGCTGAGACCTTTATCGCCGAGGCCTTGAAAACTATAAGGGGAAGTTCTTGGTTTAAAAGCACCTCCTCTTAAAAGCTTTATACCTCTCGAACTTAAAAAATCTGCTGTTTCCATTATCATCTCTCTGCTTTCGACCGAGCATGGTCCTGCGATTATTTGTGCAGACCTGTCTCCGAAAACAATATTGTCGCCTAAATCAACGATCGTATCCGCACCGCCGTTATTTTCTCTATAAACGAGCTTAAGTCTTTTTGAAATATGTATAACATCCCTTATTCCCGTAAATTTTTTAAAGTAGGATTCATCGATATAGCCGATGTTTCCATGAACAAGAATTACTGATCTTTGCGCCCCTTTGCTTATTTTTGCCTGATATCCTATCCCTTCAATCGCCTGAACAACATCAAGTATCTGTTGTTTCGTAGCTCCGATCTTCATAATTATCAGCATTATATCCCCCTTTGGGTATTAAAAATTTCATTCATGATAATACCTCCCGCAACTGATACATTCAGAGATTCAAAACCTCCTTCAGTACCGATCCTGAAGTTAGAATCAAATTCATGTTCCATAGTTCTATCCATTCCGTTAGCTTCATTTCCTAAAAATAATATTTTCCTTTTACTACTGCCGCATTTACAGTCGTTGATCTTGTGAAGATAAGTACTGATTTTATGAAAATTTCTCAGAAATTCCCTGCTGTCGCTAAAGTGGCTGAATTTTATAAAATCAATTCCGAAAACTGCGCCCATACTGCTTCTTAACACTTTCGGAGACCAGACATCCGCGCAGTTGCCGTAGAGAATTACTCCATCCAGATTGAACCATCTGGCAGTTCTAATTAAGGTTCCGATATTACCGGGATCGCTTATCGAAAAAAGTCCCAGCATCCTTGATCTGTTCCTGAAAAATGCGTCATTTTTATTCGGCTCAGGAATTCGGGCCACAGCCAGTATTCCTTCAGAGGATGCCATTGCTGTAACCGATTCAATATTATGCTCATAAAGCTCGATATCCGGTTTTAACTCTATCTGAGATGAGTCAAAATTTTTATCGACAACTATCATCTCGATCACTATTCCTGATGAAATAAGTTCCCGCACCTCTTTTAGCCCTTCTGAAACAAAAAAACCGGTTTCAGTACGACCTTTAACATTCTGTAAAGATTTTATCATCTTTATCTGGCTGTTGTACAGTCTCTTCATTTAAAGCTCTCCAGATAGTACAAAACCAGATTGCATCCCATCCTCAGTGCCTGCAGTCTTTTTTCCTCGGGATCATTATGAACTTCTCTGTCCTCCCATCCGTCCCCGAGATCTGATTCAACTGAATAAAAAAGCACCAGCCTGCCGTTATGGAAGACCCCCAGACCTTCCGGGCTCTTTCCGTCATGCTCGTGGATCTTAGGCAGTCCGTTAGAAAATTTATATTTTATGTTGTAGATCGGATGGTCGAAAGGAACAGTAATAAGCTCTTTATCGGGAAATATTTTTTTTATCAGGCGTCTGAATGATTTATCGAGGCCGTAGTTGTCATCTGCATGAAGAAACCCGCCTTTCAAAAGATGTTTCCTAACAAGTTCAGCTTCGTTTTCGGTCATGTCGATGGTTCCGTGGCCGGTAAGGTAAAGATATGGGAATGAATTTAGATTCTCGCTTATTACTGCGGTTCCTTCCATTTCAGAGCAGTCAATACCAGTTTCCTTCGAGACAAACTTGAGTAGATTATTAACCGAGGAAGGATTACTGTACCAGTCTCCGCCACCGTCATATTTAAGTCTGCCGATAAAAAAATCTTTCCCTAAAAGGTTCAGAGCAATTAACAATATGACTAACAACTTACAATTCATCATAAATATACGGCTCACCGTTATTTTTTTTTGGTTTTATTATCTCGTCGAATGATTTTTCATCATCAAGTATGATTGTTGAAGGCTTGATCATTCCTGCTTCAGACTCAATTTTATCTTTTGAAATATAGTCTTTTTCGTAGAGTCTGTTGTTAACGAAAACATCGACTATGTAAGGATCGAACTGCGTGCCTCTTCCTTCAAGAAGAACCTGTACAGCTTCATTACTTGTTTTTTCTTTTCTGTAGGGCCGTGTTGTAGTAATAGCATCGTAAGTATCTGCTACAGCGACAATTCGCGCAAGCAGAGGTATCCTCTCCCCTTTTATTCCGTCTGGATAACCACCACCGCCGAATTTTTCATGGTGATATTTTATACAGTCTGCCATCGGACCGAAGAAAGAAATGTTTTTGACTATATTCGCTCCCACAGCCGGATGTGACATTATCGAATCGAACTCTTCTTCGGTAAGGGATTTATTCTTTTGTAAAATAGCATCTTTTACGCCTATTTTACCGACATCATGCATCATTGCGCCGTATTCAAGTACTTGAAGTTCCTTGTTGTCTAGGTTCATAAGTTTCCCGATATCAAGACTGATTAGCCTCACTCTGTTGCTGTGACCTTTTGTATATTCATCTTTTGCCTCAATAGCGGATGCGATAATAATCAGTGACCCGAAGAGAGCATCCTTAAGCTGTATCGACCTTTTTTCGACCATGTCTTCGAGATGGTGCTGATACCTTTCGTTTTCTTTCTGCAGCCTTATATTCTGATCTTTCAGCCGTTTGAATTCAATGCTTTTTCTTACTGCTATCAAAAGTTCGTCGATGTTGATCGGCTTTACAAGATAGTCTTGTGCTCCAAGCTTCATAACTTCAACAACAGTGTTGAGAGCTTTGACACCCGTCAGCATAATTACCGGGATCACCTTGTTTATCTCTCTGAATTTTTTTAAAAATTCCGGTCCTGTCATTTCTGGCATTTCCACATCTGAGACGATACAGTCGAAATCTTCACTCTTCAGTATTTCAAGGGCTTTTTTTCCGTTTTCAGCCTCAACTGTTTCGTATTCATTTAGCTCGAGGCTCATCGCAACGAATTCTCTTAATTCCGGTTCATCATCAACTACTAATATCCTCGACATAACACACCTAGTTTAAATATCAATTCCAAGTGTGATAATATAATCAGTATTGTTACTGAAATCAACATATATTTGAACATGTTCAAGGTTGAAAACAACTTTGTTGTTGCTAATAGCAAGTCATTTAACAATTCAAACTGAATAATATATATACTGCAACTATCAATTATTGCGTGTTTTGCAAATTTATTTTAATCTTATTAAAGTAAATCTCGTATTTCATTTATAAAAATGAACTTATACTATCAAATCGCTTAAGACCCTTTTCGGGACATGATGCACCTGATCTCCGTCTCTCCAGTATCTGGTGTCTCCCCCTGACGGAAGATCATCAATTACTATCGTTTCATTCGGTTTACCGATAGCTAAAACCAGAGCTATTTCAAATAATTCCTGATCTATTTCTAAAAGCTCTGCGAGAAGCGGTTTATTTATTGCTCCGAACATACATCCCCCCAGTCCTTTTTCAACCGCACCGAGAAGCATGCTCTGGGCCATTATACCCGCATCTAGATTATTAGGAGTATTTATGTTTTTATCTTTTATCATTACGATATAAGCGGAAGGTTTTTCGCCTTCCTGCGGTCCTGCCCAGTCTTTAAGGAACATCGCCCATTTCAGGCAGGAAAACACTTTGGCGTTCATTTCATCGTTATAAGACAGGATGAACCTAAGAGGCTGCATATTTCCGCCGGAAGCTGAAAATCTTGCCAGCTCGACTAATTCCACCAGAGTTTCACGGCTGATCTTCACATTCTGAAAATACCTGCGGTAACTCCTGTTCTTTTTAACCATATCCAGCATCATATTCAATCTCCTTTATAGCTTAATTCTCTACAAGAACCATAAACTCGCCTTTGAGCTCGTTCTGCCTGCAGAATTGATAAATTTTCTCCGCCATATCGTATTTTATTATTTCCTCAGGCATAGTGGCTTTATACAAAAACAACACTTTCTTATCGTTGAAAATATCAGATACATCCTCCATAACATCAAGAAGCCTGTAAGGTGTATCCATTAAAACGACCGGAACCCTGAGCGTTTTAAGCTTTTTCAGCTCTTCAATCCTTTCCTGTTTTGTTTTCTGAACGAAACCTGCAAAAAGAAACTTTCTGATATCGATCGGCGACAGAGAAAGCAGTGTCATCAGGGCTGACGCTCCGGGGATGGGAACCACCGTAATTTTTTTTGCGTAGCATCTCTGAAGAAGTATTTTTCCGGGATCCGCAAATACCGGTGTTCCGCAGTCTGATATAAGTGCGCAGCTTTCACCTTTAAGAAGAAAATCCATTACATAATCCGCATCTTTTTCTTCATTATGCTCGTTGAATACAAAATACTCTTTCTTGAAACCGTGTATCGCAAAAAGACTCTTCACAGCAGATGATTCTTCAGTAACAATAACATCGACAGCCTTAAGAGTTTCCAGCGCTCTTTCAGAAATATCGGCATGGTTGCCTATCGGGATCGCAACAATATACAATTTTCCTTTATCTGCCACTTCCTGTACCTGTTTTAACTTCCGGTTTCACATTTTTCGGTTTAACTTCAACTTTAATTGAGTCGCTGTCTTTTTTATTTGTATTGGTCTTGATTATCTTTTTAAATTCTTCTCTCATTTTATCGGTTTTCTTTTTATCGTCGGCTTTCACAGAATCAGTTTTCTTCTCTTCGTATTTGATGCCCTGTTTTTCAGCCACCACCTTGATCTGCTCGCTCATTATCTTATCGAGATTATTGCTTTTTTCTCCTTTATTGACACTTGACGCTTTGACTCTTTTAGCCTCATCCGCAGCAACTGACGGTGCCGTCGCGAGAAATTCCTTCTTATCTTCAAGCGCCTGTTCTTTGGGTTTATCTTCATTCCTCGCCCGATCCGCTTTCTTTTTCGCTCTTTCTTCAATGAAAACATCTCCGGCACTTCCGCCCTTAAAGGTCTTACCTTCTTTGTCTTTTACTTCGTCAAGAACGACTTCCGCATCCCCTTCGGTTACAACAACATACTCTTTACCCGACTGGTCAATTACATTCTGGACATAAGTGAGAAATGAGAATGTTCCGTTCGTTTTATTAGAAATATCCTGGAAATGTTTTATTCCGTTTGAAGAATTGCCTGAGCATGAAATTGAGCTGATCGAGAGAGAATTTTTTAAAGCTTCGTTTATTATATCTTTTTCGCTGAAATTATCCCTGTAATTCTGAGGTTCGGCATCCCCGATAAGAAAACACAGCTTGCCGATCTTCTCATTCTTCTTCGACCATGAAAGTTCGAACATTGCTTTATGAAGAGCTTCTATAACGGATTCAGGGAAATCTCCCCCGCCTGTGGCAGTCAGTGAATTTATATCCTGTTTAATTAGATTAACATCGGATTTAAAATCATAAATTTTTGTAACATAAGCATCACCCCTGTCCTTGTAATCCACAACGGCAAATCTGACTAAAGGTTTTGGTGTTCCCTGCAGTATCTCGTCTATCATTGAAATTATCTTTGATTTAACTACATTTATTTCATCGCCCATGCTTCCGGTCGTGTCAATAACGAACGCAACTTCGAGCTGAGGTCCGGTTCCGTAATTGTTTGATGCAGTATTTATATCGGTATAAATCTTCTGGGACAGCAGATCTACTGAATCGAAAATTTTCTCTTTATCGTTCCCCTTCACGCTCTGAGTTGAAATTATTCTGCCGGTTTTCACTTCCAGTACCTTGCTGTTTATCATAAAAGATGCCTGAATAAATGTTATGCTGCCTGTGATCACAAATTCTGCGCCTGTAAGCTCCCCGATCTTGACCTGCTGCTTATCTGAAACGAGCCCGGAACCGCTAAGGCTCAGCTCTTCAACGACCCTGTTAAGCTTTTCTCTTTCTACAAGCCGGATATTCGGCTTTTCACCCAGAGTTGAAACTATTATATCGCTAATCCCTGCGGAAAGGAAATTCATATCACTGCTGCTGGAGTTCACGCTAAAATTAAGCACGGCCATGTCAACTGACTGCGAAAACAGAATCCCTAAGAATGTAATCAAAAACAAAACTGATCTTTTCATAGCCCTTTCTCCTCGACTTTATTTTTTAGTTTTTCGTTAAGACCTTCTATAATGACCACGAATTCACCCTTGGGAGTTTTCTCATTCAGCTTTGAAAGTACTGTTTCAGGTTCTCCGCAGATATGTTCTTCGTAAATTTTCGTCATCTCTCTTAATACGCAGATCTTTCTATCGGGTATAAACATGTATAATTCTTCAATAAGCCTGATTATCCTGTGAACTGATTCGTAAACTATTATCGTTCTTTTTTCTTCAGCAATTCTTTTGAGTTTTGTCTGCCTTCCTTTTTTATGCGGAAGGAATCCTTCAAAAACAAAACTGTCTGTAGGCATACCTGAAATAACAAGAGCGTTAATGGCTGCTGATACTCCCGGCACCCCGATCACTTCGATCCCTTTCTCTCTTGCCGAACGAACGATCTTAAATCCCGGATCTGAAATGCACGGCGTTCCTGCATCCGATACAACAGCTATGTTTTCCCCAGATTCGAGTTTACTTATGATCATATCTCCCTTGTAATTCTCATTATGATCATGATAGCTCATAAGCTTCGATTCGATCTCAAAATGTTTTAGAAGTATTCCTGTTTTTCTTGTATCTTCACAGGCTATCAGATCGACTTCCTTGAGAGTTTTAATGGCTCTGAATGTCATGTCGTCGTAATTTCCGATCGGCGTTGAAACTATGTATAATTTCCCTTTTATCATCTGAGACTAGTCTTCCTTCTTTTTTTCCCTTGTCATAAGTTCTGCGATTCCGTCTCTCGGGCTCATTCCGTTGAAAAGAAGCTCATATACTGTAAACGCTATCGGCATAGAAATATTTTTTTCTTCGGCTATTTTTTTTACGATCCTGCACGTTTCAACGCCTTCGGCGACCATATTCATACTTTTAATTATCTCTTCAAGTTTTTCACCTTTCGCAAGCCTGTTCCCAACCTGCCAGTTCCTTGAAAGGCTTGAATTGCAGGTCAGGATGATGTCCCCTATGCCTGACAGACCTGAGAATGTTTCTCTTCTTCCGCCCATGGCGATCCCGAATCTGATCATTTCAGAAAGACCTCTTGTCAACAAAGCGGCTTTGGAGTTATTTCCGAGACCGAGACCCTCTGTCATGCCTGCCGAAATTGCAAGTATGTTTTTGATGCTGCCGCCTATCTCAACACCTATAACATCGTCTGTCGAATATACTCTGAAATAGCTGTTCGAGAAAAGGTCCCTGACTTTATTTGCAGTTTCAATATTTTTACAGGCAGCCACCACCGCTGTAGGCGTTTTATACAGCGCTACTTCGATCGCAAATGACGGTCCTGCGAGAATAACGAAATTATCATCGGTGACCGTTTCAAATTCCGTTATGAACATTTCCCTTATATCCTTGCCGGTTGATGCTTCTATACCCTTTGATACATTTACAACAATTCTCTTTGAAAAATCTATTTTACTGATCTTGCTGAAATAGCTCCGAATGAATTGTGTAGGCACGGCGTTTATTATAACTTCAGCATCGTTTACTGCCGAAAGAATATCATTTGTGAATTTTATAGTTTCCGGCACAGTATAACCCGGAAGTTTTGAAGTCAGTTTTCTTTCTTTTTCAAGTGATCCGCAGACGATCTTATCGAATTCCCATACGGTAACCAGACAATTATTGGAAGACAGCAGATCGGCTATTGCCAAACCCCAGGCGCCTGCACCGAGAATGCATACTTTCATAATTTAACTCCGTTTAATTTCTCTTTCATTTTCTCAACATAAGTATATGGGATCGTAAACTGTCCCATCAGCCTCTTTCCTGTCTTTCTTTTTCCGTGGCAGTCGCTGCCGCCTGATTTTAGAAGGCTGTTGTCATCGGCAAGTTTATCAATTAATTTCAGGAAGTCTTCATCGTAAGAAGAATGAACTGTTTCCAGCCCGTCAAGACCATTTTTTATGAGTATTTTTAACAGACCGGGATCTTCTTTCAAATAAAGCGGATGGGCAAGAAATGCAAGGCCTCCGGATTTATGTATAAGCTCAATAGCTTTTTCAGGATCGATCTTGAATTTTTTTATATAGTATTTTGATTCTGTGTTAAGGTATTTATGGAAAGCGTCCTGAAAACTGTACGCATAACCTTTTTCCATTAGCAGCTGCGCAAGATGCGGTCTTGCAACCGTGCCGTTGGGCGAGATCTTTGCCACATCCTCATAACTGATGTTTATACCGTCGGTATTAAGCAGTTCTATCATCTTCCGTGCTCTCTCTATTCTTACTTCACTGAATTCCTTCAGGCTTTCGATCAGAAGCCTGTTCTCTGCGTCAATAAAATAACCCAGAATATGAAGATCGTAATTTTCGCAATCGCTGGACAGCTCAACTCCAGGAATGAATTCTATCCCGTAGTTCTTTGATAATTCTCTGGCTTCGGGATATACATCCACGCAGTCATGATCAGTAATGCTCACCGCTCTGAAATTGTTTTTCTTCGCTATCCTGAATATCTCGCCCGGACGGTAAGTTCCGTCGGAATATCTGGAATGTATATGCAGATCAGCTACCTTATTCTTCATTGATAAATCTTTCAATGAAATCCTTGTAATCCGGTATTAATATATCTTTGCCTTCTCTTTTAATGATATCGTTCATCTCAAATTTCTTTATAATTCTGGAAAGAGTTTCTCTGGATATTCCAGTCAGGTTGGCCAGATCGGTCTGATTCGGCATTTCTTCAAGGAGCATACCGCTTCCCTTGGGAACACCCATCTTTTCGCAAAGATCATACAGCATCATAAGAACTTTCTGCTGCGCATCATCCAGAAAGAAGCTTTTTACTCTTATGTCCGCAGACCTCAGCCTTATTGCAAAGGTTTTAAGCAGGTTAAAAGTAAATGCGGTATTGTTATGAAGGACATCAAGAAACTCACTCCTTGCAATCGTAAAGAATTCTATATCCTCCAGAGCTATCGCGTTTGCGTTTCGTTTGTTATGATCCAGAAGCGACATCTCCCCGAAAAAATCACCGGTTCCGAGTATTGACAATATAACTTCATTTCCGTCATTATTCAGCTTAGTGATCTTGATCTTTCCGCTATAAATTATATAAAACATGTTTCCGGGATCCTGTTCCATAAAAACAATATTTTTCTTTGTGAATTTTTTTATCTGACAGTGCTCGGCAATGTTCTTTATTTCGGCATCGTTCATCGATTCGCACAAAGAGATTGATTTCAGGAATTCGATTTTTTTTAGTTCATCCATAATTCAACTCCGTTTTTTTTAAAGTTAAAGTACATCGTTAAGTTTGTTGGCTTTGATCTTCTCAACAAGCTCTTTAACATCCTGCGACCTTGACAGCGGTGTAATAAGAAGGCTGTCCTGAGTATCTATAACCGCCAGGTCGTGCAGACCGATACAGGTTATAAGTTTTTCCTTGTTTTCTGTTGATATAAGGCAACCTTCAGTGTCTATGGCAATAAATTTATCACAGTCAACCACATTGCTCTTCTCATCTTTTTCTTTAAGCCTGTATATTTCAAACCAGCTTCCGACATCAGACCATCCGAAATTTCCAAGCAACACTTTTACATTTTCCGCCCTTTCCATTACGCCGTAATCTATCGAGATAGAACGCATTTCGCTGTATATCCTTTCGATAACAGAATCGGAATCGTTGTTTATCAGAGCTTTTTTTAGATCCATAAGATTCTCGTATAGGTCAGGAAGAAATTTTTGAATGTTTTTTAAGATAGTTTCAGCTTTCCAGATGAACATACCGCTGTTCCAGTAAAATTCTCCGCTTTCAAGAAATCTTACGGCCGTATCGAAATTAGGCTTTTCTGCGAATGATTTTACTTCATAAACACCTTTTTTGACCTCTCCGCCTACCTGAATGTACCCGTAACCCGTTTCGGGATGAGTTGGTTCTATACCTATCGTGATAAGTGCTTCAGGATCCTTTTTACAGTATTCGACGGCATCTGAGATAACACTGCAGAATTTATTAATATTCTTGATGAAGTGATCCGCGGGAAGAACCACCATAACTGCATCGGGATCTCGAAGAAGTAGCTTAATCGCGCCAAAACCGATCGCTGCTGCAGTATTTTTTCCGAAAGGTTCAGAAATTATATTTTCTTCTCTAAAATCTTTAATATTTTCGATAACATTATTCTTCTGTTCTTTGTTCGTGATAATAAAAATGTCCTTTCTTCCCATCAGCTGATCAAGCCTGATGATCGTATTTTCAAGCATGGTCTTTTCATTTACGATGGTCAATAAATGCTTCGGCGTTTTCAGCCTGCTCTTTGGCCAGAATCTTGCTCCGACTCCACCGGCCATTATCAATGCGTACATAATGCTCCCTCCTGTATCGTACATTTTATTTGAACTCAAAATTGATATCTGAAGTTTCCCAATTCTTTCTTATATTAACCGTATCGGCATAAAAATACGCCTTTTCAGAAATATAACTTCGGTGATCCAATGAAAACACCCCGTTTGAATCCTTGTCGGTAAACATTGCAAGAATATATTTTCCGGGATCTAATTCGATCTTATAATTTCTGTTACCGATGCTTACGGACTTTGAAGTTCCCTTTATGTTTTTGCATATAAGAATGCAATTTTGTTCCGGTGCTCCTGAAATTGTGCCTGAAACCGATCCGGAGCCTAAAGGATCTTCCACTAATATCTTTGCCGAATAAGCAGTAGTATCAGCCTTGACAATTTTGAGCTCATAACTGCCGGAACCGACACCACTATCCTTGAGTCCTATTGAAACCCTGTACGGCTCGATGGAAATATTCTTATTTAGATCAGTTACCAGGCTGTCTTTTAATTCCATCAGTTTAAAAGTTAAAGAATCGTTAACGAAACTGTTCGTAGCAAAAGTCAATACCTGATCCGAAGATATCTTCCCCGGGATTTTACCGCTGACCCTGAATGATTGTGCAGAAATCGTATCTGAGACAGTGTGTGTTTTAACTCTCAGTCCTTCTTTTATAAAATTCCCGAAATCATCTTGTACTTCAGACAGCTTCACTTTTATCAGATCGTCTATTTTAAACGGTTTAATTTTAGCATAGATCACTTTTCGAGCATCCTGTGAAGAATATTCAACGGGTATTTCATCCTGACCATTCACGAAACAGCTGTCGATGTATTTATCGGATATTTTTATATCTTCTGACAATTCGATTTTTAAAATATCTTTGCCTGTAATCGAAGTGCTTTTTATAAAAGGAGGTTCAGTATCGTTCAGACCTAACGTGATATCGAAACTAATGCTGTCTTTTTCTGTCAGATCAATTACATCATGCGAAAACCCGATCATTTCCAGCCCGGGCTGAGGTTTTTGATCGTTATTGATATCATTAAAGGCTAAAAGCCTATATGTGCCTGATCCTATGTTCTTAAGCTCAAATCTGAGATCTTCCGATAACCCTGAGCTGTATTCCGGTTCATCCTTAGTTATATCTATTGTGTCATTACCGGCGGCATAAAGATTAATTTTTACTTTAGCGTAATTTACAGTTTCAATATAATTTCTTGAAATTGCTCCGTTCACCCTTCCGGAAATGAATTTTCTGTCTAAGCTGCCGCCTGTGGAAAACGAAAGCGAATACGAAGCGGACAGCATATTTCCCTGCGTATCCTTCAAGCTGGGATTTACTGTTATTACCACGGTCTGATCTTCTTCAAGATCTTTGAATTTTATCTCAAAGCTTTTATCATACCAGTATATTTTAGCTTTTTTCGATGCCGATCTTGGAGATATTACAACAGAATTTTTTGAAGAATTTACATCAATGAACTCTGAAAATTTTATTTCAACCGAAGAATTCTTATCCATATTCAGCGATAGATTCTGGATACTGGCCGATTCTATCGCGGGACTGATTTTATCATTTGGCCCGCCTTCCGGCCCACTTTTGTAATCAGTGGCGCATGATATCAGCAGGATGAACATAAAGGCAGCTATGAATAATTTTATTTTCAACACTTCTCCCCTATTCTACCAGCAGGCTCAGGTCAAGCGCTTTAACGCTGTGAGTCAGTGAGCCTGACGAAATGTAATCTACACCGGTCTCGGCGAGCTTTCCGACTGTTTCTATCGTAACATTTCCCGACACTTCAAGTTTCTTTTTACCCTTGTTCAGACTCACGCATTTTCTGATCTCATCAGCTTTCATATTATCAAGCATGATCCAGTCAACTTCAAGCGCAAGCGCTTCTTTAAATTCGGTAATGTTTTTGATCTCTACTTCGATCTTGGCTTTTAATTTATTTTCTTTTTTGAATTTTAAAGCTTTTTCTACAGCTTTTGTCACGCTTCCGGCCGCAGCTATGTGGTTATCCTTTATGAGGAACATATCGAAAAGCCCCATCCTGTGATTTTTTGCCCCTCCGGTTTTGACCGCATATTTATCTAGAATCCTGAATCCCGGTAAAGTCTTTCTGGTATCGAGAATTTTTGCTTTAGTTCCTTCAACGGCTTTGACGAACTGATAAGCGGCAGTAGAAATGCCTGACATTCTCTGAATGAAATTTAAGGCTGTTCTTTCTGCTTTTAAAATTGAATTCAGACTTCCCTTTATTACGGCTACTACATCTCCCTTTTCAAGTTTATCTCCGTCTTTGAAAAATGTCTCTATCTTAAGGTCTTTATCAACATAGAAAAATGTATCTTCAAAAACTTCGAGCCCGCACAGGATACCATCTGATTTAGCTTTCAGAACGGCTTTTCCTTTCTGCTTTTCAGAAATGATCGAATCTGTTGTTATATCTCCGTTTTTACCAAGATCCTCTTTCAAAGCTTTTTTGATCAAAGGAATATAGATCATTTTCATAATTTACTCCGCCAATTTATACTCTGCAGACAATCAAAGGCACAAATATCTCATTTGAACTGAGCCCGCCATGGTCTGCCGTGTGATATTTCACTTTTTCGTTTGAAAGAAAATCTTTTATTACATAATTTTCTTTGCATATAAGGACAAAATCTCCCGTTCTGTTTTTTAGATCAGGATTAGGCTCGAACAGACCGTAATAATTCCCTTTGATAAGCTGTTCTCTCGAAAATACCCTTACAGCGTGGCCTATCTTTTCTTCAACAATTTTTCTGAACTCTTTTATATAAGCTTTCTTCACGTAGCAGTAGGCCGCCCTCGGCTCACCGCAAAGCGGAAATTCGAGCATTTTGTTTATTTCGGGAAGATCGTTCATGCTCAGTCTTTTATCTTTATCTCCATCGATCAGACCGTGATCAGCCGTAATTATTACTATCGAATTTGTCCCCTGTATTTTCTCAATGAATTTCTCTGTCTGCTTTGAAATGGCATTAAACAGCTTTGAAAGGTCTTTCGAATCAGTTCCTGTTTTATGCAGGACAGCATCAAAATCGGGCAGGTAACCGTAAACGTAATTTTTCCCCTTTTTGTTCGAAATAACTGCTTCAGCTGTCTTTATGTAAAAATCTTCAAGTCCTTTGTACCCTATCTTGTGGGAATCGGCGAGAAGATAACTTGTATAAACCGAATCTTTAATCGAATCGGGTAGTATAACTTTCAGGTCTTTTATATGTTTAGACAGCCTGTAGTCAATAAAAATATCCTCGGGCTTTATTCCCCTGTTGATCAGAGGTTCTTCATTTCTTCTGTCATTGAAAAGAAGGATAGTCGAAGGAATATCGTGCTTCCCATGCTTCAGCCTTACGAACCAGCCGGTCACTCCGTGTTCTTTCGGCGCTAATCCTGTCGCGAAACTTGTTATACATGCCGAAGTGGTGGAAGGAAAGACTGAAGTAATCTTACCGACAGTATGGTCTTTTAAAAAATTCTTTCTTCTACTCATCAGATAATTATATCCGAGCCCGTCTATCACAATGTTAATAATATTTTTATAACCTTTAAGTTCTTCGCTCGGAAGCAGAATAAGTTCGCTGTAATCCGGCTGCAGCCCGAAACATTTCGTTATAGAGCTCATCAGGTTCACGATGCTGCCGCCTTCGTAATCCGGTTTGTAAAACATGCGCGTCCGCCTCATATTACTTTAACTATTAATATTATGATTTTATATTGAAATTATCAAGAAAATTATTCAAACTTTCGTGACAGTAAATCTGACAATTTATTTGTAACTGCTCTCTTTATACCATGAATAGAAGAAATACCCTAAAGGTGCCAGAGAAACGGAAAATGAAACATCCCTGAAAGTATCAGCTGACACCGCCTTATCATACAGATCCTCTGCCTCCTGAGTCGTTGAAGTACAGGCTTCATAATCATCGTAATATGAATTTCCTGACATATAGAAATATCCGCCGGCTCCGGCAGAGATCGCGAAAGCTCCAAGAGAATACCATTTCTGCTTCTTCCAGAAATCCCTCTTTTCTTTCTGAGAACCTTCATAAGTCTGCATTGTCAGCTTCAAAGTTTTATTCTCGCCTTCCGTAAGCGTAAAATCCTCATTTTTATCAAGATATCCTTCATAAGTCATCTTTAGAGTATAATTTCCTATCAGGAGCGGGATCACCGCAGGAGTTTTTCCTTTATCTTCGCCATTCAAAAATATTTTCGCGCCTTTGGTCTGTATCGGCTCGCTGATAATGTTCACGCTTGCCATTATCGGTTCAGGTATCAGCTCGATCTCCTGCTCCCTGCCGATATTCACGAATATTTCTTTCGAGGCATCTTTGTGATATAGTTTCTTGGCGACAACATCATATTTTCCCGGCTTCATATTTCCCTGAAATTCATCCGTACTTTTCTTCTCGCCGTTTATTAATATCTGCGATCCGTTAGCCTTTATTTTCAAAACACCAAAATTTTTATTCATAACGAAAGTCCTGTCCGTCACCTGCGCATCCGTCACTTCAAACTGGTCTTCATAATCAGACCACAAGTCCATCGTCAGCTTGACCGTATATTTTCCCGATCTTGCTTTTTCAACCGCATAGGGAGTATTCCCTACCTGTTTGCCGTTCACCCAAACAACAGCACCCGAAGGTTCAGATTTCAGGATCATTTTACCGAAATTAGGCTTCATATTAAAAACGATTTTCTTATCATCACCATCCTTGAATTCAACATTCTGATCCTCAGGATGATACATATCCAGTTCAGCCCTGAAAACATGCTTTCCGCTCTCCACTTTTACCTTCGTTTGAATTCCTTCAAGCAAAACGCCGTCTAAAAACAGTTTAGACCCCACCTGATCCGCACTTACCGTATAATAAGCGAATTTAGGCTTCAATTGAATAAGGGGAATATCCTTCGATGCTCCTTCCGTAAGAGAAAAAGTACCTTCGTAAGAATAATACAGATTCTTTTTTACCGTAATAGTATATTCACCCGCGATAAGCTGATCCTGAATAGGCGTAATACCGAACTTTTGCCCGTTCAGATATATCTCCGCGCCGTCAGGCTCACTCTGGATAGAAACGATCGCAGGCAGTTTCAATTTAACCGAATTACTCCCGGCCGCAAGAACAACATCAATCTCCCTGTCAGCATTGACCGATACCTTTTCTTTTTTATCAACATAACCGTCTTTAATAAATGAAAATTCATAGTTGCCTTTCGCGATATTAAATTCAGCCGTAGAACCGCTCACACGAACAGGCGCGGAATTCCCTTTTGAAACATACAGATCAGACACATTGAATTTAAAAACTATCCTTTGCATATTCGCATCCATAACATTTCCGAAGTTCGCCGTAGCCAGCTTAAGCACATAAACATAATCAGACTCGATACCCGGCTCAAGCGCAAATTCAAAAGGCGCAAAACCCTCCTTCGAAACCTTTATCCATTTCTCCCCGGGCGACAAATACACCCAGAATTCCCCCGGTCTCGACTTATCAGTCTCCACAACACCGAGGTTCGCCTCGATCAAAAGACCCGACTGATCCGAATGGATCTTTAATAAGCCTGCCTTATTCCCGTTATCATCTGTAACGGAACTCTGCCTTGCATCCATATCAAGCATATCGCGCTTGTACGAAACCTTCTTAAATTCCGCGCTGAACACCAGCCCGATCGAGAGTAGAATTAGTAGAATAGATTGCTTCATTTTATGCCTCAAGTTTTATAATCATTTTTCGCTACTTAGTCCTCGAAAGTCGAAAACCATAGGTGTAGTCGGCACCAGAGTAAGATGGAACATAAGAATGTCGATATGCACACAACATTGAATTGTCTTTAAAATGCCCCCCGCGCAAAACACGGTAAGTTTGAGTGGTAGTAGGACCTGACGAGTCTGTTTGCGTCGTGCTCGGATATGTAGCATACCAGTCCCAGACCCATTCATTAACATTACCTGCCATATCACATAATCCGAGATTACTGTTACCACTCGGATAACTTCCTACAGCAGTAGTAGCTCCGACATTAGAATTGTAGTTGCATAAACTACTCGTCGGACTCGTAACACCCCACGGATAAGTCCTACTATCATTATACCTCGCTGCATACTCCCATTCAGCTTCTGTTGGAAGTCTGTAACCTTTTGCACTGAAGTTGCAGGTAACTGCGTTCCATGTCGCATTCGTGCTTGTAGGTACACTTCCCCAGTCCGCCGGATTTGTTGATCCGCTTATTGTATAGCACGGTGCAAGGCTCTCCGCTATGCTCCTTTTATTGCAGTAAACAAGTAACGCATACCAGCTTACATAATAAACAGGATAATTATCGCCAACGCCGTAGCCGCTTGCTGGATTACTGCCCATGGTCGTTTGCCACTCTTTCTGTGTTACTTCGTATTTACCAAGATAAAATGGTCTCGTAATGTTTACTGTGTGAACTGGCTCAGCTACACCGACCTGTCCAATGCTGAAACTACCAGTCGGTATTGAAACAAAACCGGTTGGCACAATTTCTTGAGGAGTTGCATTCACTTCGCTTGTGTAACTGCTGTAATATGTTGAATAGTACGCTCTGACTTTGTAATAATATATTGTGCCTGTTGTAAGCCCCGTATCGGTGTAGGTTTTTACATTTGAGCCAATTGTTGCGTATTCTGTTACCCATGTCCCGGCTGCACCGACCTTGCGGTCAATTTTAAAACCTTCCTCCCCTGTGGAATTGTCCGCCCAGTCAAGTTTAATTGAGGTTTCGGATGCGACTGTCAGCGCGAGGCTCGATGGGGCGTTAAATGGATTGGCATGTGTTGCTGTTGCATAAGCTGAATATGCCGTCCCGTCAACTATGCGTACCCTATAATTGTATGTTAAATCAGGTTCTATTGTTGAGTCTGTATAGCTTTTTGTTGCCGTATCACTGCCTGTTACTTCACCGATTTTAGCATAAGTAGATTCAGTAGATAATTTTCGTTCTATCTCGAATTTATCCTCACCGATATAGCTGTCTGTCCATGATAAAGTTGCTGATGTAAGATTGATAAAAGTTGCTGTGTAGTTTGCTGGTGCATTGAAAGCATTTAAATATCCTGTTTTTGTGATATAAGCAGAACTATTTACTCCTTTGACGGCTTTGACTCGATAATCGTAAGTTAAATCTTGAACTAAATTGGCATCCGACCAGCTTTTGGTTGCTGTGTCGGTTCCAGCTACTTCGCCTACTTTAGTATATGTTGATTCCGTTGATAGCTTTCGTTCGATCTCGAATTTCTCTTCGCCGATGCTGTTGTCTGTCCAAGAAAGATTCGCGCTTGTTATGCTTGTCTGTGTTGCTGTGAGATTCGTTGGGGCAGGAAAAATGTTGTTATATGTTATCGGCTTGTAATCTGATACATTCTCATCGTAGGATACATATATTCTGTACGATAATTCCTGATTTATTTCCGCTGTATCGGTGACCGAAGTCTGGGTTGACGGGATGATCTTATATTTTAATTTCCAGTCGTCCGTGCCGACCTTTTTATCTATTCTGAATTTATATCCTTCGGGGTAATCGGCGTTCACTGTCCATTGCAGCTGTATCTGATCTATAGACACGACTGTCTTGGTGAATGAGACCGGAGAATCAATTCCGCTGCCGCTCCAGTATTCGCTGTCCAAGGGATTTGTGTGTTCTCGCTCGGAACAGGCGAAGAAGGTTATCGCCATTGTTGCGATTAATGACATGATCAGAAGTGCTTTTTTCATTTTGCTGCCTCGTTTATTTCAATTTCTTTATGTTTTTATTATCAAGCATAATACTATTTTAATAGGGTCGAATTCGACCCCATAAATACCCCGAAATCATTTGATATTTTCTCCACAGTTTATTCCACAGTTTATTCCACAGTTTCTAATACTTCCCAATGTCCGCCTTTATCAGGGCCGACTCGTTTAATAAATCCTTTATCTGCCAATATCTTAATTCTTTTTTGAACTGCAGAGCCGTTAATTGCTAATATTTCTGATAATTTTTTTCTGGTAATATTCGGGTCTTTTTTAATTATTTCAAACAATTCAGCCTGTTTATGGGTAAGATTCTGACCACCTTTTCTGACCACCTTTTCTGACCACCTTTTCTGACCACCATCGTTCTCTGCTTTCTCTAAGGTTTCCTCTGAAATTTGTTCGTTTTTCTCTAACTCCTCCAAATTCGGATATTTGTTTTTCAATATAGTCAGGAAATATTCTCGTTCCTCATTAGTTTCGAATATAGGATCTTCGGATTTGTTCTGAGCCATAAACTTTCTGATTTTCGGGATTCCTGTGCCTCTTCCTTCAGTCATGTCAAGCTCTTTTAAGAAATCACCGATCCTACTGTTTCTGTAAGATTTAGCTATAATTTTATCTTTCTTGAGCATATTTTGGTCAACCGGCGGCATTGGTCCCGGGAAAGATAGAATTTCTATCTGGTCAAGCCTGATATTTACTTCAATTGTATTTTCCTTTTCGTAGCTTTTGTGATATACAGCGTTTGACAAAGCCTCCTCTATAGCTTCATAAGGATAGTTATAATATCTGTCAGCCTCAGGAATACCGCGAATCTTCTGAATTCTTTCTTTGACGACCCTGTCCTTTATATATGAAAGAGCGCTGCGTAACTGCTGATGTATCGGGCCGGTAAAAATCTTTTCGTTAAATTTGTCGCCGTAAGTATCCATATATTCGATCACTTCGATCTTCGCACCCCTGAAAAACTTGTGGGGTTCGTTTGAAAACATCAAAAGACCCACATTCAGCGGTTTAACCTGTTCTCTCGGACCTCTCGCAATGTTCATTTTAAGGCATAGTTCCTCAAATGTCAGCTTTGAAATTTCTGAGTAAAGCGAGCTGTTTACTTCTTTTAGAAAAATAGCCATTTGAGTTATATCGAGATCGTCTATTGAAGCGCTGTAATTTATTCTGTTGTCAAAAGTCACTTTCGGAGTCAGTTCTATCATCTTGAGAAGTTCATCGTCCTTGGCACGGACTGTTGATGTCATTTTTCGGATAAAATAGCCGTTCTCGCTTTTCTTTTCAGTTATGGATAAAGGACATTTATACGGTCTATAATCACCACCTACCGCCCATATTACCAATATAAGTTTGCCGTCAATCTTATAAGTTTCGACTATCGGAAAATAATTCGGAGTTATTTTGTGACTGAGCCTCAAAAGTTCCTTATGAATAGAGTCGAGCTTTCCATGTTCGATTCCATAAGGAGGCAGAACACCTACCCCGTTTTTTTCTTCAACGCCGATGATTATATATCCGCCGCCGTAATTATTATAGTCATTCGCATAGGCACATATCGTTTGAATAACTGACTGAGGATTCCATCCCTTTTTAAGTTCGATCCTCTCGGATTCGATGATGTTGCCCTTTATCAGTTCTTCTATATTTATTGGGATGCCCATTTTTTCCCCTTTAGAAACTTATTTTGAAATCTGACAGCTTTAGCCTGTCATTTATTTTCATGCTGTCGGGCTGCCATGCTCTGACATATATCTTGGGCTCTTTGATGTTGCGCAAGTCCATGAGTAGAAATAGATATCCTTCGTCGCTGTAATTTGTTGAGTTATAGTACTGCTTGATCTCGATGCTGTAGATTTTCTGCTTATTTTTCTTTTCGACAGTGTTCTCTTCAAAGTTAATGTTGATGAATTCATTCGAGTTGAACGCCTTTTTCAATCTGTCGAGATACTCTTTTTTACCCATTTTATCGTATTTGACTCTTTTGCCTTTCGACAATTCGTCGTACAAACCACCGATATCAACTTCGCCGGGTTTGAGCATCCTTCCGACTATGATAAGCGCGTTATCGGCGAAAATTGATTCGATGTAATCGCTCTGCTTTAAGCAATATGCGGTTTTATATAATTCCATGAATTGAATAATTTGGACTTTTTCTTCAGTTGAACCGAAGGCTTCCGGTTTTGCCATTATATCTCTTGCAGCTATATCGGATAATGAAAAAGTAAGGGCGTCTATCAGATTTTCCTTATTGAATGTGAAAACGACATTTTCGGTGAATTTCGTATCGTTCCTCGGAAAAGAAAATGCCATCGGCACCGATCTGACTACGGTTTGGTCGTTAAGTTTGTAGCTCTTAAGCTCAGCTTTGTCGAGTATCAGACTTGCGTTCCCGTACATGATAAGGTCGTTAAATGTATTATAGCCGTCTGATGTAAACAAATGTTTTGCTTCATGATATTTTTTATTTTTTATCGCATCGAGTACCTGCGAAACTGACTCGATGTAAATATCTTTTTCTATTTTGAGCGTTTCCTGTTTAGGTTGTTCTATTTTCACCGGCTCGACAGTATTTACGGCTTCTTGTGCTGTGACAGGCTCACTTTCTTCAACAACTAAAGCAAAAGGCGGATAGCTTGAGTCGGGAAATGGAATATGCGTGATCTTCTCTATCACTTTCTTCATATCATCATCGTGCCTTATCAGATTATCGTATCTATATTCCGTTTTGATCTGCAGTTTTGTAATTGAAGAAGCTGAAAGCCCGAAGAAATCAATCAACGCGAGCCCGTTCCTGACTTTAATGTATGACGACCATGAATCGCCCGTGTAATATGTCAGATCAAGGTTAGATACAGGTTTTTCCTGATATTTTACGCATAAAACAACGCTTTTTATCCCGTTATTCTCTTTAATTGATTTTACATTTATGGTTATATCTGAAAATATTTTATTTATTTTCTCGGGAAGAGCTATAGAAAGCAGCCTCTTATCGAATTCATCAAGCTTCATTTCTTTATTGAATTCATCGCATTTTATAAGCAGGTACGACCAATAGAAGTACTTCAAAGCATCGCCGATCCTTAAATCTTTTTCCGCCTTCATTCCGGAAATGACATAATCGGTGATCTTTCCCGACAGCTCGGATGTGCTCTGTTTTTCTTTGAGCAGTTTCATCACTTCGTCCTCGTCAATTTCCGCTTTCAGCTTTATATGGTAAACCCCGTTAGCCTTATCATACTCGTCTGTCAGATAAAGGACATTTTTCAGCATCGCGCATGAACTGGCTACCACTCTGTCTTTTTTCATTTCGTAGTTTTCTACTACGGTTGTGCTCGTAATCATCGTAGCGAATTTCTCAACGGCATCCCTGCCTGCCAGACCGATCGCGGCCTTTCTTGCATCAATTTTGCTCTCGCTATCGCTGTGAGTGTAAGAGTATTGTCCTTCGATAGTTACGATCTTTTCTGCGTAGCTTAATAAAAATACTGTAAGAATAAAATACATTACCTTTTTCAATTTATACCTCTCTTAAATAATTCTACTTTGTTCTTTAATTAAATATATCTTTTTAAGTAATTATAGTCAAATTGTTTATTTTGAAAATTCTCAAATAATGTTTAAATTACCCCTATGGAAAAACATACAAAATATTACTATTCCGATATACTTTCTTTCATGAAGGCGAAATACGGCAAAAAGCTTGGGAAGATCGGGCTGACTTTGCATACGCCATGCCCGAATGACCCGCCATGCATTTTCTGCAATAAGGATTCGTTCATCCCTCAGACGATCAAAGGTGCGGTAACGGTGAAGGAGCAGATTGAGCAGGGTTTTCCTTATGTGAAGCGGAAATATCCGACAGATTCTTTCATAGCTTACTTTCAGGATAATACTTCAACTTACGGCGAGATCAATTATCTTCGCGATTCATTTGAGACCGCGCTAAGCTATACTGAAATAAAAATTCTTGCATTATCAACACGGCCGGATAGTATTTATCCTGAGCTTCTTGAAATGCTGAAAACGGTAGCAAAAGGAAAAGAGATTTGGCTTGAGCTCGGTCTGCAATCGGTTCATGATGAAACATTGAAAGCGATCAGACGCGGGCATGATTTTTCCGATTTCCTGAAAGCGTTTAAAACGATCAGAGAAAACACTGATTTTCTTATCGGAATACATCTGATAATCGGGCTGCCCGGCGAGACTGACGAAATGAACTATGATACATTTCGTGAAATTAATAGAGTCAAGCCTGATTATGTGAAGATACATCATCTTCAGGTTGTCAAGGGAACTGAGCTTGAAAGAATTTATGCTTATGGGAAATATACTCCGCTGACGGCGGACAAATATATTGAATTATTCTCAAATGCTGTATCATATCTTGACCGTTCTATCGTAATACAAAGGATAATTTCACGCGCTCACGCAGATCAGCTTATCGCACCGAAATGGGGGTTTATCAACGAAGAATTTAAGTATAAATTATTTGAGTATATGGATAAGCGCGGAATTTATCAGTCTAAAAATGTCATTTCTTAACTTCAGTAATTTTCTGCTTTGAAACTTCATCAAATCCCCATGTAACGAGTGAATTTATAAACTTATTCCTGCCGCCGCGTGATGTTTTGGAACCTAAGACGACTGCAACCATTCTGATGCCGTCCTTTTTTGCAGTAGCTACTATGCAGAAGCCGGCCTTCCAGTAAAATCCGGTCTTCAGCCCGTCAAAATATTTATAATCCCTTATAAGCTTGCTAGTGTTCCTAAGCTGGAACATGTTCTTGCCTGTCCTGATCGTATCCATCCATGTTGAACTGTACTTCATGACGACCGGAAATTTGATCAGCTCCTCTGCGAGCACAACCAGATCATAGCATGACGACATATTCCCTTTCATACCTTTTTTTCTGTCTTTTCTTGAAGGAGGAAGTCCGTGCGGATAATTAAATTCAGACTGAGTCAGTTTAAGCTCTTTAGCTCGTTTGTTCATCCTGTCAACAAAGAGGTCAACCTTTCCAAGCCCGCTTACTTTTTCGGCAAGCGCGAACATAGCATCATTAGCTGATTTCATTATAGCTGATTTAAGCAGATCTTCAACCGACATTTTTTCATTCTGGCTCAAAAATATCTGCGTACCGCCCATCTTCGATGCCGCTCTTGAAGCCGTCACGATATCTTTCAGACTGAATTTCTTATCGCGGATAGCTTCAACGACCAATAAAATAGACATCATCTTTGTAAGTGATGCTATTTCAAGTTTGTCATAAGCGTTCTTTTCGTAAAGGATTTGACCGTTAGTCAGGTCAACGAGCATGACAGCTTTATAATCTTTGTATTTTGAAGTGAAGTTCTTTGTAAAATCCGTTTTTTTTGAGTATCTGCCTTCTGCGGATAAAGCCCCGCAAAAAAATATAATCAGTAAAATTACTGCTGATCTTTTCATTTGACTCTTTTCTTAAACATAAACTGTCTCGTCTTTATATCCCGAACCTTCAAAACCCTTTTTTCTTAATAAACAGCTGTCACAATGCCCACATGCTTTTCCATCGACGGGATCATAACATGATATCGTCTTTGAATAATCTATTCCGAGTTTTTTTCCGATAATGATTATTTCTGATTTTGTAAGAAACATCAGCGGCGTTTCAATTTTTATTTTCATTTTCTTTTCAACGACTTCTTTCAGAGCAAGATTAGCCATTTTTTCGTATGCGGAAATAAACTCCGGCCTGCAGTCGGGATACCCTGAATAATCAATGCTGTTGACCCCAATGAAGATATGTTCCGCCCCGATAGTCTCCGCATAAGCCAAAGCATAGCTCAGAAATACGGTATTTCTAGCCGGTACATAGGTTATAGGGATATTCATTGCCGAATAGCTGTCTTTTTTGACTTCGATATTTTTATCGGTCAGAGCTGAGTTTAAGAAAAACTTTCTGTCAAGCTTAACTATCCTGTGTTCTTCTGCCTTGAATTTCTTTGCGTTGTATCTCGCGAATTTAAGTTCGCAAGAATGTTTCTGCCCGTAATCGAAAGAAAGCGCATGTATCTCATAGCCTTGATCTTTAGCTATTGCCAGACAGGTTGCGGAATCCAGCCCCCCCGATAAAAGAATTACAGCTTTCTTCAGTACCGACTCCTTTAACCCTTACAGATTTCCTTTTGCTTTAAGCAGTAAATGAAGATCAACAACAATTGCCTTCAGGCTATCGTTATCCGCAAGTCCGGAAACTACTGCTTCACCGTAAAACTTAGTTGTGCCTGCATTTGCATACATATTTAAAAGATACGCATTAAACATCTGTATCTGAGCTTGCGTCAAAACGAGCATATCTGTAGCACCCGGATAAACCGTTACACCGGGAAATTCCTGATATAACAACACTTCACCCGCCGAGTCATTCTTTTTGATTGTAAATTTCATCGTACCGACTAGAGTGTCGGGGATTGTTTCTTTTACATTGTACCTTGCTTCGAGAAATTCAAAATCCTCGATCTTCTCCTCATACTCCTGATAAACCGAATTATCAGCCAGATCATAAGTCTCGCTGTCGAAAGTCTCAGTGCTGTTTGTAGAATCAGTAAAGGCGACAGTAAAAGGAACATTGACGGTAAAGTCTTCGAGCGCATCGCAGCCCGCCATAAACAGGATCGAAAACAATGCAGTCAAAAGAAACATAATTTTTTTCATCTTCATTTTATACTCCTTAAAAATTTAAATTAGAATTGAAAGCTCATACCGGCAGTTAGAACCGATTGAGAATTGTATGTATAGTCGGCATTAAGAACGAAAAACCCCAGCCTTAAAGCCGCTCCGGCAGTAATTCCGAATCCGTTCTCTCCATCGATTGTCAGGCTTACATCCTTAGGCAACCTAAGATCAGGATCAGCATTTTCGGGATCCCCGACAATACTGTAATTAGCTTCAACTTCAGTTTTCTGGTAACTTAATCCGCCGTACAGAGTCGAAAACTTAAAATCCTTACTGGCTATTAAGTTGAATGCCATATTGCTGAAATCAAGCTGATCGGAAAATTTAATTTTTCCAAATCCGAATTGAATTGCGCCGTTAAAAGGAACATTGCTGAAATAGCGCGTGATCTCATGTTTCAAAGCAAAAGTATAAAAATAAAACTCCTCTTTGCTTTCTCCGATCTCAAATACCGGAGTGAATTTGGCCGTCAGTTCGGTGCCTTTCCACCCGAGTATAATTTGGGGAAAAGCCAAGGCAATACGGTCAACATTAAAACCTCCCGGATATGAAATATATCCCTGATCGCCATATATATACCCCGGGTCGCCCCCGTAAACGGTTGCAGTGCTTTCAGATGAATAACCTTCAGGTGTATATGGCTTGAATGTTTTCTGGTCATCAGGAACCAGAACGAGCATACTTCTGAAAGTAAATCCGTAAGAGAACTCTTCGGGCACTAATGCGCTGTGATACATTCCTGAATTCAGCCCTACTCCAAGAGAAGTGACAAAAGGCTTTAAGTAACCTTCCACATTTTTTTCCGAAACAAAAGATAGAACATCATCAACACCTGCTCTAAGACTGAACATAGCGGGACCTGTCAAAATCAGCATTGTGATTAAAAATTTTCTCATCTTTACCTCCTTCATTTTATCTCTGTTAATTTATTAACAAAACTTAATAAAATCAAGTCTTATCAGAACATTACTTTCTTGAAATTGCAAAAGAATTTCCAGGTTCTCTCACGATGATTTTATTCATTTCAAGCATAAAAAGCATACTCATAAGAGCTCCTGTATCAATTCCCGTCTGTTCGCTGAGTTCATCAACATTCATCTTTTTTTCAACAAGTATATTGTATATTTTCTCCTCTGTTTCGTTATTGAAACATACAGATTTGTTTTCTATGCTTCTGACTGCCGGAGAGATCAGATTCCTGATCCTGTCAGGAAACTCTTCTATTATATCGTCCACGCTCATTATCAGTTTTGCCTGACCTGTCTTGATTAGATTATTCCCTCCTTCATATTTAGGATTGAATATCTCGTTTGGAACCGCAAAGACTTCCTTACCATGTTCAAGTGCAAAATTCGCAGTTATAAGAGAACCTGAGTCCTTTTTGGCCTCGCCGATAACCACTCCAAGGCTCATCCCGCTTATGATCCTGTTTCTTGCCGGAAATGTATATTTTGCCGGTTCAGTATCAATTAAAAATGGTGAAAACACAGCTCCGCCACTATCAACTATTTTTCTTCTCGTGCCCCTGCTTCCTACATTTACTTCCATATTTATTCCCGAACCCAGAACTGCAACAGTTCTCTTATTAACATCAAGAGCTCCGTTATGGGCCGCGGTGTCTGCACCCATAGCCAGACCGCTTACGATCACAAAGCCCGCCAAAGCTGACTCTCTTGATAATTTTGTAACTGTATAACTTCCCGATCTTGATAACGATCTTGAACCGACAATAGCTATTGAAATATCATCTTTTTCTGAAAGTATGCCTTCATAAAATAAATAAAGCGGCGGGTCGTAAATGTTCTTCAGGTTTGCCGGATACAATTCATCTAAAACTGTTATCAGGCTGATCCCGTCTTTTAAATCGTTCAATTTTTCCATCTGATCATTATAGATGTCATCATTGAACTTTGCCGACCTGAGGTTATTTATCCCGTTTCTTGATACGCCGAAACCACACAGCTCTTCATCGTCTATTTCTCTGCACACTTCCGCTGTTTTATATTTTTCAAGCAGCTTTATGGCTGATGATGAAGTCACCGTTTTTACTGACTCCATCCTAAGTAATTCTCTAAATTTATCATGCATATATTTTTCTCCTAAAATAATTCAAAGAAGAAAATAAACAATGCTGAGTGTCATCTAGTGACCCTCAACTATTTTTTTTATATTGTTAAGCTTTTATTTTTCCCAGATTTCAAGAGGCTTTTCGATCTCTTTGAGTTTTTCAGCTATTAAAAGCTTAAGCTCTTCGAGACCTTCAAGCGTGAAAGAAGATATCTCATGGTCAAAAAATTTGCCTCTGTATTTTTTTTCTAGAAGATCCTTTTTGGAAAGAATTTTTATAAAAGGTTTTTCCTTCATAGCGTCACTATAAGTAAAAAGCTCATTTTGCAGAACTTTAAAATCCTTTTTGTAATCTTCTGAATTTGAGTTTATCAGATATATCAGTATTTTAGTTCTTTCAATATGCCTTAAAAACCTTAAACCAAGTCCCTTACCCTCACTGGCACCTTTGATCAGCCCCGGAATGTCAGCCATTACAAAACTCTTGTAATTTCCGTACTTAACAATCCCAAGGTTAGGAAATAAAGTAGTGAACGGATAGTCCGCTATCTTCGGCCTGGCATTAGACATGACGGACAGAAGAGTGGATTTTCCCGCATTAGGATAGCCGACAAGTCCGACGTCGGCTATCACTTTCAATTCCAGATTGAGCTGTCTTTCTATTCCCGCTATCCCCGGCTGGGCATACATTGGAGCCTGCCTGGTCGAAGTCTTAAAATGCGCATTTCCCCAACCGCCCTTTCCGCCTTCAAGCAGTTTGTATTCCTTTTTATCATCTGCGATATCAAGATAAATTTCGTTTGTATTTTTATCAGATATGACCGTTCCCAAGGGCACTTTGACAGTTACCGAACTGCCGTTCCTGCCTTTCATATCATTCATTCCTCCGTTCTGACCGTTTTCAGCTATGAACTTTCTGTTTAGGGTGAAATCAAGAAGGGTGTTCATATTCCTGTCGCCAATAAAAATAATATCTCCCCCTCTACCCCCATCCCCGCCGTTTGGAGTTCCTTTCGGAATAAATTTCTCTCTTCGAAAAGCCACTTTACCGTGACCGCCGTCACCTGATCTGACTGTAATATTTACATAATCTACAAACATTATGATCCTGAATAATTTGACTCTAAATATAAAAAACTAAACTATGAATAGCAAAGCAAATCGACTGATGCAAATAATTGCTTTTTTCCCTTGAATATAAAGCGATTATTCCTTAAATTACTTCCTGTTCAAATTCGGGGTGTAGCGCAGTCCGGTTAGCGCGTTACGTTCGGGACGTAAAAGTCGGAAGTTCAAATCTTCTCACCCCGACACAGATTGACATAATCTATAGATCCTTGATCGTATTCAATGTTCGGGATGTAGCGCAGCCCGGTTAGCGTATTTGTCTGGGGGGCAAAGGGTCGCGAGTTCAAATCTCGCCATCCCGACATGAATTTTTTAACTTTTAAATTTTAAATTTACTAATAAATGGAGAATTATCGTGAAAATATCTTTCATAAAATTCTTTTTGGCATCAGTTTTTATTTTCGTTCTTTCATGCGCATCAGTAAAACATGAAACTGACGAAAGTACAAGAACACTGATCGCAACTGTTATTGCACAGAACGTGGTCCTCGTCGGAGAATTCGAGGAGGGCTCGAAAATAATAAATCAGAACCTGGAAGATGAAATTATTACATGGGAAGGATTCAATCTTACTTTGAGAACTGAAGACAGTATAGTGTATCAATACATTTCAAAAGAATTATTTTATGAAGGAGATAGAGTCCTCATCAGAGTTCAGGACGGAAAAGTTATTTCCGTCAAATTCAGCCCGTAAAGATCATACTCATCCGCTTCGGTAATTTTCACCATATAGAATTGACCTGCCTTCAGATCTCCTTTAACCATGACCTCGTTATCAACATCCGGCGCGTCCCCGTAAGTTCTGCCTACTGAATAACCGTTTTCCTTTCTGTCGATAAGCACTTTTAATTTTTTCCCTATTAGAGCGGTGTTTTTTTCTAATGAAATATCCTGCTGCTGCTTCATTATGCTTTCCGACCTCTTTTTTGCCGTGCTCAAGTTTAACTGGCCCTGCATTGAATAAGCAGGCGTACCTTCTTCTCTTGAATAAGGAAAAACACCCAGCCTGTCAAATCTGAGTTCATTCAGATGTTTTTTCATACTCCTGAATAACTTCGGTGTCTCGCCCGGGAAACCTGTAATTATTGAAGTTCTGATAATTATATCCGGAATTATTTCTCTCATAAGTTTTACTTTTGTGAAAATTTTCTCTGTTGTATCACCCCTGCACATCATTTTTAATATTTCAGTTTCTGTGTGCTGAACCGGAAAGTCAATATAGTTGCATATATTTTCGGAAGAAGCTATAGTTTCGACAAATTCCCTTGTAACAAGAGGCGGATGTGTATATAAAAGCCTTATCCATCTGTCTTTTCCGCACACCCACGACAGTTCTTTTAAAAGATCGTTGATCATGTTGCTTTTATAATTATCAGATCCGTATGAGGATATTTCCTGCCCGACAAGAATGATCTCGTTCACATTTCCGTTTATCAGAAACTCAGCTTCTTTAAGAATCGAATCTATGCTTCTTGACTTATACTTTCCGCGTATTCCGGGAATAGCGCAATATGAACATTTATGATTGCATCCGTCTGATATCTTTATATACCCGGTGTGCTCAGATTCAAGCGCTATACGCTCACAGAATCTGTTAGAAGATACATTTCTGCTTATGCCGAGTTCTCTTATCATTCCTTTTATGTCACCAAGCCTGAAAAAGCCGTCAGCCTCCGGAAACTCTTTTTTCAGTTCTTTAAAATACCTCTGGATCAGACAACCGGTCAGAAGAACTTTTTTGAAGTTTCCTTTTTTCTTTTCTTCTACAGCTTCGATGATTGCTTCAACAGATTGTTTTTTGGCATCACCGATAAATCCGCAGGTGTTTACTATCACAGCTTCACCTGATGTAAAATCCGGAGAAATCTGATAGTTCTGAGCCAGCTGACCGGAGAGAACTTCGCTGTCAACCAGGTTCTTATCGCATCCCAGCGTTATGATCTTTATTTTTTTCATTATATCAAAAAGGCGCATTTCTGCGCCTTTACCTATTTTATAAAATATGTCTTGAGCGGAGGGAATCCGTTGAATTCTATTGCGCTGTAACTTGATGTGTAAGCTCCGGTAGTAAGCCAGTAAAGCCTGTCGCCGATCGCCAGGTTCAACGGAAATTTATATGTTGTATTTTCATACATAATATCCTGACTGTCGCAGGTTGGCCCTGCAAGTATTACTTCTTCGGTCTCGCCTTTTTTCTCGCAGTAAACCGGATATTTAATAGATTCATCAAGGGTTTCTATAAGACCGCTGAACTTTCCTACATCGGTATAGACCCATCTGACAAGCGCAGTTCTTGCCTTTCTTGATATCAGAACGACTTCGCTTACGAGAACGCCTGACTCGCCGACCATAGACCTTCCCGGTTCAAGAATTATTTCCGGAAGAGTGTCACCGAAATCTTCGTGAAGGTACCTGGTGATCTCTCGTGCGTATATGTCAATACTGTTCGTTTTAGCTCTGTAATTGGCAGGAAAACCGCCGCCCATATTGATCATTTTAAGATTAATATTCTCATGTTCTGAAAGCCAGTCGAATATGTACTTAACTTTCGAAATCGCAGAGTCCCATGCACCGATATCGTGCTGCTGAGATCCGACATGGAATGATATTCCGTATGGCTCGAGACCCAATTTGCTAGCCAGGATGACCAGATCGATTATCATATCCGGATGACAGCCAAATTTTCTGCTGAGAGGCCAGTCCGCTGTATCTGAACTTTCTGTTAATATTCTAAAAAACACCCTGGAGCCCGGAGCAACGACAGCTATGTTTCTTAAATCGCTTTCGCTGTCCGTAGCGAACATTCTTATGCCTTTATTGTATGCGTATTTAACATGATCGGCTTTTTTTATAGTATTTCCGTAGCTGATTTTAGCGGGATCAACTCCTAATCCGAGCACCTTATCCAATTCATAAATTGAAGCTATATCAAAATTTGATCCAAGTTCTTTCAGTAGAGCTATCACCTCATCGCCCGGATTCGCTTTTACTGCATAATATTGTTTTGCAAATGGAAAATTCTTTTGAAGTAAATTATATTTCTTTTTTATTTTTTCCAGATCGACAACCAGAAAAGGTGTCTCGTGTTTATCGGCAAAATTCTTTATTTTCTGCCATTCTTTTGCGTTCAAATAATCCTCTAACATCTTACCTCCATTTTTTGCATAATAATAATACGAAATGTTAATTCACACAACAGTTTTTTCGACTTTTTTTTATCAGAAAACTGTGGATTTTTGTCCGTTAAAAAATTAACATACATTCCTGTTAAAGAAGGTACCGGTCATGGAAGGTAAAGTTACTATAAAAATAAAACAGCACGAGGCATTCATTTTCGATATGGACGGTCTGCTTATTGACACAGAGAGGATATGCTGGGAATGCTTCAGGAAAGCATGTTCGGAGTTCAGCTATGAACCTGACTTCGAAATTTATAAGAAATGTATCGGGCGAAAACCGGAGGAAGGAAATTTGATTTTAAAACAGGGTTTCGATCCTTTTATTCCATTTGATGACGTTCACTCGAAATGGAATGAATTTTACCATAATTATGTTGACCACGAAATAATACCTTTAAAATCCGGAGTTTACTCTGCTCTAAATCTCCTTCACCGGAACGATGCCAGTCTTGCTGTGGCTACCTCAACCGAAAGAAAGTTAGCTTTGAAAAAGCTTACCCGTACTGGCCTGATCGGTTTTTTTGATCTGGTAGTTACCGGCGATCAGGTAAAATATTCAAAACCTGATCCGGAGATTTATCTTACTGTTGCGGAACGGTTAAATGTAAGACCTATGAAATGTGTTGCATTCGAAGATTCGGACAGCGGAGTCAGATCAGCATATACTGCAGGGATGAGGGTAATTCAGATAATAGACCTGATTCAACCTGCCGACGAGATCAGAAAGTTAAACCATACCATAATAAAATCGTTTGATGATGTTTCATTTGAATAAAAAAAGCGGGATCAACCCGCTTTAATTTATTTCTTTTTGTGCCTGTTTTTTCTCAGTCTTTTCTTTCTTTTGTGAGTATTGATCTTGTGTAACTTTCTTTTTTTACCGCTTGGCATGAATGCCTCCTTTTAGTTTATTTCTTAATGTTCTTGTTTACTTTATCTTTTAAGCTTTTAACAGCTCTAAATACGGGAACTCTTTTCTCCGGGATCTCGAGCTTTTCTCTTCCCTTAGGTTTATACGCTATCCTTGCAGCTCTTTCCGCAACTTTGAAAGTACCAAAACCTCTCAGTTCGATAACATAATCCTCTTTAAGACTATCCTTTATCACTTCGATCATGTTGTTTATAACACTTCCGGTCTCCTTATAGGATAATCCGGTGATCTCGTGAACTTTTTTGATAATCTCAAATTTCGTTAGTTTTTTTACTTCTTTTTTTTCCACTTTCTTCTCCTTATTTACGGTTGGTTATAGATATATTACAAGATTCTGACCAGCAAGTATCTTATTGTTCTTCCCTATTTTATTCCATGCTTTCAACTTAATAAGCTTAACTTTGTGCTTTTTTGATATCATTGAGAGGTTATCACCGCTTTTGACTTTATAAATTATTTTCTTTTTTCCGTCTTTGTAATATTCTTCTCCGTCATTGTATGTCAGATATTTTTTGTTAAAATCGTTAAACCATTTTTCTTTCACAGGTACTTCAAGGACTTTTATGAACTGACCGGGAGTTAAACCGTACATTGTAATCTCATTAATATCTGTAATAGCCTCCGGATTGACTTTAAAAACTTCAGCGATCTTTTCTAATGTATCACCTTTTTTTACTTTATAAGAAGTCACAGAATATTTCTCATCCTGAGTAAATTTGGAGAACTTATCTCTGAATTTTATTTTTGAGTGTGCCGGAATTATTACTGAATAATTCTCTGCATACGGCGGCAGACACCACTGCCTCAAATGAGGATTAAGCCTCTTAATTTCTTCGTAGTCTATTTCGGCCGATTGCGCTATCACATTAAGATTAACGCAACTGTCCAGCATTACAGTATCATGTCTGAAAAGTTCCTTTTCAACCGTAAATCCATATTTTTCCGGGTTTTTACCAATACTGATCAGCGCTTTTACTCTCGGAACATAATCCTTTGTCTCTTTAGGAAGCGAATATAATGACCAGAAATCGTTCGTTTTATGTTTCTTTATAATTTTCTGAACTCTGGCATCTCCGCAGTTGTATCCGGCTAGAACAAGATCCCAATCATTAAGTTTGTTGAACAAATATATATAATATTGAGCTGCTGCTATAGTAGATTTAATTACATTCTTTCTTTCGTCTTCCCACCAGTTGGACTTTAGACCAAATACCCTCCCGGTCGAAGGAATGAACTGCCAAAGTCCTATAGCTTTTGCGAAAGAATGTGCAAGCGGGGAAAACCCTGATTCAGCCAGAGGTATATAAGCAAGCTCTTCAGGCAGATTAAAATGTTTGAAAATTTTCTTTACATCGTCAATGTATTCTGAAGATCTGTCGAGGTATAATTGAGCCGATTCTCTTCTTTTATTCGTATAGAGGTCTATCCACTTATTAACCTTCTTTATTCCAGTATCATGCGGGAAAGGTGTATAATCTTTTAGTACTGAATCTTTTTTTATAAGATTGAAATCTTTTTTGTCAAAACAAGACAATTTATCTTCAGTATCGAATGTTAAATTAAGATCTACAACTATCTTCTCAAAGTTTGAATAATGGTTTGTAATTTCTTCTTTTAGAGAATCGAATTCAGCCGTAGTAGTCCCTTCGCCTGTTTCGGATTCAATTGAATCTATATATTCAAAAATGCTATCGTAAAAATACAGGGCTGTATCATATTTATTTTCGCGAACTAGTTTATTTGCATGAGAGCACATTGACTGCAGATGAACATAATCATCCTTTTTTATTTCTCCGGTAATCAAAAGCGAATTAGAAATAAAAAACAGGATCACGAAAATATTTTTTATAAAGATGTGCATCCCGCTAAATTGCCCCCTCGATCTCCTTTAATTTCGACTGCATAAGCTCCATAATTTCTTTAAGTCTTTCTTCGGAAGATGCTTCATACCTCTGAACAAGGGCAGGCTGTGTGTTGGATGCTCTGATAAGCCCGAATCCGTCGTCGAAAATAATTCTTACACCGTCAACATCAACAACTTTATATCCCGCTTTTTTAAAATATTCAGTCACTCTTTTAACTATCTCGAACTTTTTATTATCATCGCTGTCCAGTCTGATTTCCGGCGTCATGATCGTTTTAGGAATGTCCGATAAGAGACCGGACATAGTGCTAACTGATCTTGAAAGTATCTCAAGAAGCCTTAATGACGCATAAAGAGCATCATCATGTCCGAAAAATCTGTCTTTAAAGAATATATGACCGCTAACTTCCCCGCCGAGTTCGGCTCCGGTTTCCTTCATTTTAGCTTTTATAAGTGAATGCCCTGCTTTCCACATAATTCCCTTTCCGCCGAGTTTTTCGATTCCGTCGTACAAAGTTTGGGAACATTTAACTTCACCGACAATAACTGAACCGGGTTTTCTCGAAAGAATTTCTCTTGAAAATATCATCATCAGATGATCGCCGAACAGCATATCTCCTTTTTCGGTAACTATTCCGATCCTGTCCGCATCACCGTCGTAGCCGATACCGAGATCAGCTTTAGATCTTTTAACTTCATTTATCAGATCGGTCATATATTTTGGTACTGTCGGATCCGGATGATGATTGGGGAATCTTCCGTCGGGATCAGTGTAAAGTTCTATTACTTCGTGTGCGAAATATCTGAATATTTCAGAGGCTATCTGCCCGCCCGTCCCGTTACCTCCGTCAACCACAATTTTGAGCTTTCTTGATCCCATAGTTATGTTCTTTTTCATGTAATCCAGATATTCATCCCTAACGGATAAGTGTCTTAAAGTTCCTGCTGGCATATTTGCGGGTCTGCTTATAAGGTCATTATTTAGAATTATGTTTTTCAGACCCTGGATTTTATCGCCATACAACGCCGTCTTTTTTGTCAGCATTTTAAATCCGTTCATGTCTGCCGGATTGTGGGATCCCGTTATCATAACAGCTGAATCTCCATTCAAGTGTATCTGGGCGAAATAAAGGATCGGTGATGTGCATTGTCCGATACTGATGACATCAATACCGCAGTCTCTTAAAGAGTTTGTGAATGTTGAAAAAAGATAATCTGCTGACAATCTGGCATCATAACCAATCACACAGTTTTTGAAACCTTCCCGTACAAGATAAGTTGAGAAAGCTTTTCCTATCTTGACGACCGTATCGGCTGTGAAGTCAGTCTCCACTACGCCCCTTATGTCATATTCTCTAAAAATGTTCTCGTTCATTTTAAACTCCATTTATGTTTAAAATTATCTTGCGGCCTGAACAAGACCTACTTTCCTATAGACTTTACTTAGCATTTTCCACGCTTTTTTTTGCGCGCTTTCCGCACCGGCCTTTAATACTGTTTCAAGATAATCTTTATTTTTCATAAGATCATCATGTTTAAATTTTATTGGACTGAGCTTTTCGACCACGATATCTGCAAGATCTTTTTTAAAGTCCCCGTATCCTCTGCCTTCATATTTCAATTCAATGTCTGTAATGCTCAATTCGGTCAGGTTTGAGTATATTGTAAGAAGATTTCTGATTCCTGCCTTTTCTTCACCCTCAGAGAATTTGATCTCGGATCCCGAGTCTGTTACTGCGCTTTTTATTTTCTTTGCTATGACTGAAGGTTCATCTATCAGTGCTAATCTTCCCGATTCCCCTGAATCGCTTTTACTCATTTTCGCAAGCGGGTTCTGAAGATCCATTATCCTTGCGCCTGATTTTGGAATTATCGGTTCCGGTATAGTGAAAGTATCTGAATATCTGTAATTAAACTTCATAGCAATATCCCTGGTAAGCTCGACATGCTGTTTCTGGTCTTCCCCAACAGGCACGAAGTCCGCATTATAAAGCAGAATATCAGAGGCCATCAGTATCGGATATGTATATAAACCGGCATTAATATTCGCCCCCGGTTTTGAGGATTTATCTTTGAACTGCGTCATTCTGTTCAGGTCGCCAAGACCGGTAAGACAGCCGAGGATCCATGAAAGTTCCGTATGCCCGGTAACATGCGACTGAATAAAAAGATTGTTCTTTTCCGGATCGAGTCCGACGGATATATACTGAGCTATAACAGAAAGTGTTTTATGCCTTAATTCTTTCGGATCCTGCGGAACAGTAAGCGCATGAAGATCAACGACCATATAAAGTGTTTCGTAATCGTTCTGAAGCCTGACAAAATTCTTCATCGCTCCTATATAATTTCCGATCGTAAGCTGGCCTGTCGGCTGTATTCCGCTTAATATGATTTTTTGTAAACACTGCTCTTCCATTTTATCTCTTTTCCGTCTTTAGGTCATTATTATTTTATCAGAATAAAAAACCGGTCCGTCCTTACACACAAGATAGTAACCTTCTTCATTCTTTTTTTTCACAGCGCAACCCTGACATACGCCCATACCGCAAGCCATTGGAGTTTCGAGAGAAACCTGGCAGGCGGTTTTCTTTTTTCCGACTGACACGCAAACCGCTTTCATCATGGGATCAGGACCGACTACAAAAATGTCATAGTCTGAAAGGTTGTTCAGGTTTTTGTTTTTTATCTCCGATTCAAGCATATCTACAACATTTCCTTCAAACCCCATTGATCCGTCATCAGTGCAGATCAAAAGCTTTATGTTCTGGTCTATGAAATAGTCTGTATTAAAAAATCCTGATTTGTTTCTGTTGCCCCAAATTAGTGTAGCGCGGCAGTCGGTAGTTGAAAAATACTGAACCAGCCTTTTGATCGGTGCTATTCCAATCCCTCCCGCAATTAGGAGTTTCTGTTTCTTATCTGATTTAAGATCGAATCCGTTTCCAAGCGGACCGAGTATATTTAAATATTTTCCCTCTTTTAGCGTCTTTTGTAGGAGTTCCGTACCTTTGCCGACTACATCAAATATAAATTCAAATCTGTCTCTTTTTACATTTGAGATCGCAAAAGGTCTTCTAAGAATTGGTACACAGCCTGCTCCTCCGTTATTAACCTGAACTGTCACGAACTGACCCGGCAACGATTCTGCAGCTATGAATTCTGATATGACAACACACGAAATAATGTTACCGGATTCTTCTTTTACACTGATTATCTCAGCGCGTTCTTCGCTGTATTTCGTACTCGTCATCTAACATTCTCCGGGGATCGATCCTTTTTTGAGAACCTGTCAATATTAATTCTGTCTGAAAGTATAACACCTTGATCAGACAAGTAATAAATTATTCCACTCAAATCATTTTTTTCAATAAAATACCTGCCCTTTTCTCTGCCCATCACAAAAACAGCGGTTGCAAAAGCATCGCTCAAATAAGACTTTTCGGAAATTATAGAAACGCTTAAAATATCAGATATTCCGTAACCCGTTACCGGGCTTAAAATGTGACAGTATCTTACCCCGTCATGAATTATATACTTTTCATAATCTCCGGAAGTTGAAATCGCGGCATCGGCAATATATAATGTATCGATTACCGCATCTTTGACCCTGGGATGTCTTATACCCACGGTTTTAGGAGTTTTAGATTTGATAAGAATGTCCCCTCCGACAGCAACAATGAAATTTTCTATCCCTTTTGAAGTCAGATATTCTCCTGTCGAATCTGCCGCGTATCCTTTTGCTATCCCACCCAGGCCGATTTTGCATCTGTTATCAGTTACCATCACAGAATCTGCGAAAAACCTGTAACGGTCGAGGTTTGAGATTTTTAAAACCTCAGCAAGTCTGCTGCTGTCAGGTTTTGACGGTGACGAAACCGTATTGAAACCCCAGAGTTCCACAACCGGCTGTATCGCAATGTCGAAACACTTATCAGTGTATTTGTGGATATTTCTTGATATGCCGATTATTTTTTTAAGGGTAGAAGGTATCTGTTTTTTTGCCATCGCGTTATTGTTGAACCTGCTGATCGTCGAATTAGTCTCGTAAGTGTTCATTTCAATGTTAAAATATCTGAAAATATCTTCAGCGTCATTAAGAATTTTTGTCACATTCCCGATCTCAGATTCAGGAACATCAAATGCGGTGATTTTTATATCGGTAGAGAATTCTACGAATGAAACAGAGACCTTCTGTTTCTCTTTTTTGCTGCAGGATACAAGAAAAGCTACAAGTATCGCATATTTTAATACATGCCCGATTTTCATGGCCTAAAAGTATAATTTTAAATTGATAAATGCAAGTGAAAATATAGAATAAAGTTAATTGCGTTTCCCGCCTATTTCACTTTTTTGTATAACTTATCGATGAGATAGGTAACAAGTACAGAACCGTTCTCATTTATTCCGATTCTTACAATGTCGTCATTCTTAAAAAGCCATTTATTATATATAGCTACAGAACCGTTTTTTATGGCTGTAAGTTTTATTGAATCACTTTTGTATGAAGAGGGGAATTTGTTCTTTTCGTAACTGGGTTGGCCATATTTCGATTTCAAATCCTTACTAACTTTTTCATACATTTTCAAAGCTGTGAGGTCAGCTTCATTCTTTAGGACAATCTGGCAGGCGTAGAGTTTTTTATCTACAAAACTGAATTGCCACTTTTCGACCTTGTAACCCATGTAGATGCCGTCATGGTATTCAAGGATACCATCATCGGTTTCCATCAGTTTTATATCAGAATTTTTTCTAAGCTGTTCTTTAACCTGAATCCTGTTTGAGCTCCAGTTTACACTAAGCACCATGGGAAGAGGAGAATTTATTTTTTTAGGTTCTACTACAACTTTTACAGTTTTTGTTTGACTTTCCAGACATTTTTTCTGCTGCTTCTGAGTATCAACTATTTCTATCCATGTTGCAGAATAGATGGAGTTTAGGTCGTCGTACTTATCTCTGTCGATCGTCGGATCGCACATCTTATCTTTGATCGTATTGAATTCTACCATCAAAGAATCAATTTGTTTCTTATATTTACCGCAATCCTGGGCGAATACGGAGATCAAAACCGTCAGGACAGGAATAATAATCAGTTTGTACATCTTTCTCCTTTTTCTTTATTTCTACTTTGCATCTGCCGGGCACGCACACTCGTCAGAACGGTCAAATGTAATTAACGAATTTAATTTTGTCAATATCGGTTTTTTAAAAATTTTAATTTAATTAATTCTTGCCTTGCTATGATTGAATTTTATCCTTATTTTTCATCTACTTGCGGCATGATCGGAAAACTAATCTGAACGATGAGGGGACCGGAATGGGTAAAAGATTATCAGTTGTGGATTTACAGAAATACAAAACGAAAAGCAGAAAAATAGCGGCTCTGACAGCTTATAGTTTCTATGAAACAAGGATAATCGATTCTACGGCTGTTGACATGATACTTGTCGGCGATTCGCTCGGAATGGTATTCCAGGGAAAAACCAGTACAATACCAGTCACTGTTGACCATATGATATATCATACGAAAATAGTTGTTGAATCTTCACAGAATCCGGTAATTGTGGCTGATATGCCGTTCGGAAGCTTTCAAATATCAGTTGAAAAAGCTGTAGAAAATGCGGTAAGAATAGTAAAAGAGACCGGGTGTAATGCAGTTAAGATCGAAGGCGGAGAAATAGTTGTTCCGGTAATCGAACAGCTTGTGTCATCAGGCATTCCGGTTTATGGACACCTCGGACTTACACCGCAGTCAATTAACAAGTTCGGCAGTTATAAACTAAGGGCAAAGCACGAAAATGAGGCGGAAATTTTGAAAAAAGATGCTCTTCTACTTGAAAAAGCCGGAGCGTGCGGAGTATTTCTTGAGAAGATACCCGCTGAACTGGCAAAGGAAGTTACTTTGTCACTCAAAATACCTACCATCGGCATCGGAGCGGGAGTTCACTGTGACGGCCAGGTCCTTGTGATTTCAGACATGCTCGGATATGACTCTGAATTAAATTTCAGATTCGTAAGAAAGTATGCGGATCTGAATACTGTCATCAAAACCGCTGTTGAAAATTATGTTAAAGATGTATGCAGCGGAGACTTTCCGTCCAACGAAGAATCATACTAGAGGGATATTATGCCGAAGATCTTAAAAACCATATCTGATGTAAGAGATTTTACAAGCCTGTATAACCTTGTGAACAGAAGGATAGGTTTCGTGCCGACTATGGGCGCGCTTCACGAAGGGCATCTAGAACTCGGCAGAAAAGCAAGAAATGAATGCGACTGTCTCATATATTCCATATTTGTTAATCCCATTCAGTTCGGACCGAAAGAAGATCTCGGAAAATATCCGAGAGATCTGAAAGGCGATTTTGAAAAACTGGATTCGATAGGCGTAGATGCTGTTTTTGTTCCCGATGATAATATTATGTATCCTGAAGGCTTCTCCACTTTTATTGATGTCGGGAAGACAGGTGATATCTTATGCGGGAGATCAAGACCCGGACATTTCAGGGGAGTCGCTACGGTTGTTACAAAACTTTTTAATATTGTTGGTTGCGATCAGGTTTATTTCGGTAAAAAAGATATGCAGCAGCTGATTATACTAAAAAAAATTGTCTCTGACCTGAATATTCCGGTAGAAATAATCGGTGTTGATACAGTCAGAGAAACCGACGGACTTGCCAGGAGCAGCAGGAATGCATACCTGAGCAAAAACGAAAGAGCTTCGGCGACGGTTCTATACAAAGCTTTATCTTACATAAAACAGAATTTCTCTGACTTTAAAACAAAAGAAGAAGCCGTCGAAAAAGCGGCTGAGATTATTGCGAAAGAAAAAGCGGCTGAAATAGAATACATTGAAATACGGAATTCAGTCGACCTTACACAACCAAAGGGCATAAAGAACGGTAAATTCATAATGCTTTTGTCTGTAAAGTTCGGTAACACAAGGCTGATCGACAACATAATTTTGAACTAACGGAGTTTGCTTAAATATGAAAAATCTGATAACGCTGATACTTGCAGCCGGCTTGGGAAAGAGAATGAGATCAGACCTTCCGAAAGTAATTCATAAGATAAACGGAAAGGAATTGGTAAAGTATGTAATCGCCCAGGCAAAAGAAACAGGTTCGAACGAGATATGGCTTATAATCGGGCATAAAGGAGAAATGGTAAGAGAAGCAACAAAAGACCTTAATGTAAATTATGTTGTGCAGAGTGAACAGCTTGGAACCGGACATGCAGTTATGCAGGCAGAAAAAGTGCTTAAAGGCAAAACAGGGGATGTACTAATTCTCTGCGGAGATGTTCCTCTATTAAAACCGGAAACACTGATCAGTTTGAGGAATTATCATGTGAATTCAGGTTCAGTTGCAACTGTGCTGACTACGGAGTTTGAAGATCCGTTCGGATACGGCAGGATCATAAAGGACATATCTGGAAATATTACAAGGATTGTTGAGCAGAAAGATGCCAATGAAGAAGAAAAAAGAGTGAAAGAGATCAACTCGGGAGTATATATAATCGACAAAAACGAGCTTTTCAATTCCTTAAAGCACATTTCTTCGGATAACGCAAGCAAAGAATATTATCTTACAGACGTGATAGGCATCCTATCGGGACATAATAAAAAGATTGGAACATACCTTGTAAAAGACAACACTGAGATCCAGGGTATAAATACTTTAGAACAACTGACACAAGCGGAAAGTATAATGAATGCTCGAAATTAAACCAAAGGAGAATTTCATGAACAAGCTGATCATTTTTATAATTGCTACTGTATCAATTTTATTCTCTCAGTTCAGAGGAACTGAGCTTCAGCCTGATCCCAGACTAAAATTATTATCCACCTCTCAGGGTTCGGTTTTTGACATGTCAAAAATTTCTGTATCGCATTCTCTGTCGATGAGCTATACGAACGGCAGTTCCGGTTCTACTATGATAAACGAATATGTGGCAGGAATAAATTATAAGATATCCGATCCGCTTTCTCTCAAATTAAACCTGGGTATGTCATACGCACCTTATTCATCCATTGGACCCGTAGAAGAAAATGCTACCGACGTTTATATAAAATCAGCGTCCCTTGATTACAGGCCTAATAACTCATTCAGAATGAGAGTTGATTTCAGAAATATCAAACCGTCAGATTACATGAACGGCGACCCTTTCGATCATTATAATTACCTAAACGACGAAGAGTAATATTCTTTATGGCGCGGATTTCCAAAAAAAAAGCAAATACGCCGGAACAGAAACAACAAACGAACATGCATCTATGGATAATAATAACCCTGCTGACTGTTCAGACACTTTTTCTTTTTTATAAAAACATGGATTTTATAAAAAATATTTTTAAACAGGATCCCAACAAATATTATGAGGATGAGCTTGAAAAGAGTACGTTAAACTCAGAAGAAACTTCAGATACCGCTACAACTGTCAATATGGCGAATGTCCGAATAAGTGTTCTGAACGGATGCGGATCTTCCGGAATCGCTACGGTCTGGAAAGAAAAACTGAGAAAAATGAATCTTGATGTCAGAGAAACAGGAAATACCGATAAAAAATATGTAAAAACTGTTATTCTGAGCAGAATTGAAGATATGCGCTACGCAAAACAGCTGGCACGTTCACTTGGAGTGGGTAGCGAAAATGTTGTCATGCAGCTTAACAAAGATCTTGTTGACATCGACCTTACAATTATTATCGGCTCTGATCATAAAGAACTTGAAAAGAGAAAATCCGATGGTTGATATATTCACGGTACTAAGAAAAGATTATCCCGTTTTTATATATGACAGTTTTACAAAAACCTACTCTGACCGGTGCCTTAAACTCAAATTCCGCTTCATACAGTCGGCTGATATCATTTTCGAACCGGAAATAGTTTACAGGAACTGCCTTATTTCTCAAGCTGATCTTAATTCGATAGATTCAGCAGTTTTTAATCTTGGGATGATCGAACTCATAAGCTACTACAAGGCCTGCTGCTCCCCTTCGATAATAATAAAATGCGGTTCACTTAATAAAGACCAGATAAAATTCTGGAAAAAAATTTTCTTTAACGGACTGGGTGAATTCCTTTACAAGAACCGGATCGAAACAACCGCAGATGACCTTTTTGATATACATTGCGAAAATAAGATCATTTATCCGCTTTCTGAAATAAAACTTAACGATGAATGTTTAATTCCTGTCGGTGGAGGAAAAGATTCAGTTGTCAGCCTTGAAATACTCTCCGGCATGAATTGTTTGCCTCTGATCCTGAATCCGAAAAAATCACAGACAGATTCGGTTTCAAATTCGGGTTATAACTCTTTCTTTCATGCGGATAGATCTATTGACAGGCTGTTGATCGAATTGAACGGCAAAGGCTATTTAAACGGACACACGCCTTTTTCTGCACTACTCGCTTTTATCTCATCTCTCTGCGCTTTAATTACCCGAAAGAAAAATATTGTGTTGTCAAATGAAAACAGCGCAAGTGTCGGAAATGCTTTTTTTTCCGGAATTGAAATAAATCATCAGTACTCAAAATCTTATGAGGCTGAAAAAGCTTTACATGATTACATTGTCGCATATGTCCATAAAGATCTTAATTATTTTAGCATTCTGAGACCTGTTAACGAATTAAAGATCGCGCAGATGTTTTCACGGTATAAAAACCATTTCAAAACATTCAGAAGCTGCAATGCGGGAAGTAAAACAAATACATGGTGCAACAATTGCCCCAAATGCCTTTTCACCTACATTATATTATCACCTTTCCTTTCAGCCGATGAAATGATGCGCATATTTGGAGAAGATCTTTTTAGCAACATAAAACTTGAAAACACTTTTTTAGAGCTCACAGGCATGAACGGAGTGAAGCCGTTTGAATGCGTAGGCACAAAAGAGGAAGTTAATTCCGCGCTGGCAGAAACTATCTCGAATTATAAAAACAAGGACCTTCCATATTTATTGAATATCTTCAAAGAGAAAAACAGAAATCAAATGAACTTTTATCTAGATCAGTTCGAAATTATATTAAACGAATTCAATAATGAGAACCTTCTGACCGAAAAATTTAAAAATATACTGATTAAAAGCCTATGAACAATAAAGAGAAATTTGAAAAATATTTCTGCGGGAAAAGCGTACTGATCATGGGTTTCGGAACCGAAGGCAGGTCAACTCTTGATTTCCTTACTAAATATTTTCCTGACTGCAGAATTGCTATTTACGATAAAAATGTTCTCAGACTGGAAAAGAACATACGATTTATTACAGGGGAAATCGACCATATCCACGATAAATTCGATCTGATAATCAAAAGCCCCGGAATTCCGCTTCCGGACGGTTTCGTTCAAAGATACAAAGCAGTTATTTCGTCACAGACTGACATATTCTTAAGGGAATTCCATTCGCAGACGATAGGCATTACAGGCACAAAAGGCAAAAGTACAACGGTATCTCTTCTTCATTCGATCCTTACAGACTGCGGGAAAAACTCGATACTCGCAGGCAATATTGGCGTACCTGTCTTTGATATCATACATGAAATGGATGATACAAGCTTAATAGTACTCGAACTTTCTTCACATCAGCTTCAGTTCATAAAAAAAGCACCGCATATTTCCGCAATATTGAATGTATATCCGGAACATCTGGATTTTTACAAAAATTTTATTGAATACCGTTCTGCCAAGATGAATATTGTCAAAATGCAGGACGAAAACGACCGTATAATTTTTCCTGTAAAAGAGTTCGACGGCCTTGAAAAAAAATCAGTTAGCCTTCCCTATGAGATAATAATTGACGGGGATGTGGCAATAATTTACTACTGCGACAACAGTATCCAGATCTCTATTAAATGCATTGAGCTGAAGGGAATCCATAATTTATATAATATCGGTGCGGCACTCATCGCTTCACAGCTTGTAGGTTGTGATGTAAAGGACGCTGTCAGGTCTGTTTACCAGTTTAAAGGACTTGAACACAGACTTGAGTTCTTCGGAAATTACAGAGGGATCGATTTTTATAATGATTCAATATCTACGATTCCGCAGGCCACTGTAGCTGCTATAAGAGCTTTTGACAACTCTGTGGGTTCTTTAATACTCGGAGGTCATTTCAGGGGCGAAGAGATAATATGGACAGTGCTTACGGAGGAGCTAAAGAAAACCGCAGTAGACAACCTCTTCTTTCTTCCTGATACGGGTAGAATGATGTATGATGATTTTATTAAAGCCGGATTTAAAGAATTTATGGGTAACGGAAGCTCTGTGATCCAGTGGGAGAACAAACAGATCAGGTGTTTCTTCTGCGGAAGTCTTGACGAGGTTATAGAGCTGATATTTAAATATACCCGCAAAGGATCCGTATGTCTTCTCTCTCCTGCTTCTTCAAGCTATAATATGTTCAAAAATTTTGAAGAAAGGGGCGCGTATTTTAAGGAAAAAGTTAAGAATTCAGCCGCCGGAGGTTCTGATGATAAAATATGATCATATTAGGCTCGATCTCGAAAAAAAATTCGGAGATGAGATAAACAGACTTATTCACGGAAATATAATACTTAAATTACTTATCGATGCAAGGGTGATCAACTCAGCAGACAGTTACTCAAAAATACTTGACAGCTATAACTTTAAGATAACTAAAGAAATGACCCCAAAATTATACGGCCTCTGCCATGAAGTTAAAGAGACTCTTCAATTCTCCGACAGTATTGATTTTTTTATTGTGAATTCTCCAGAAATGAACGCGTTCGCAATTCCGAGTAACTATAAAGAATACCCGCACAGGATAGCTCTCAATTCTACTATAATAGATAAAATGGATGAAGATGAACTCAGATTCGTCATCGGACACGAGATAGGTCATCTTGTTACAAAAACATATAAGATAAGCCAGATGATGAGATTTCTGTTCCAGAATAAAGAACCGAGCCTTCTTTTAAGGCAGAAATTCATGTTCTGGGAAAAGCTTTGCGAATTGTCATCGGACAGGTTCGGTCTCTTAGCCAACAGAAATATAGAAAAAGCGATATCAAGCTTCTTTAAATTGATTTCCGGTCTTCCGAAAAATGTTATAGCTTTTGATCTTGATGAATTCATCCGTCAGAACAGACTTAACCTTGAGACTCACATTAATGAAATTTCCGCACAAAGTATTTCTCATCCAATACCGTCCCTAAGAGTAATTTCGCTTGACATTTTCAGCCGTTCAGAAGTTTACAACAAGGCTGTTAACAACCAAAAAACCGATTCTGACAAGAAGCTTAGAAAGAATATGTCTGAAATTCTTGAAAAGTTTTTCTTTATGGGTAATGAAACCGATGTCCACAGGATGAGGTTCATAGCTTCTTCAGGTCTTATTATGTCTCAGATAGATAAGGAAATGACTCGGGACGAGTCCGGTGCCATAATTGATACATTGGCGAATTACCTTCTGTTCCCTAAACAGTTTCTGGACGAAATGATAGGCAGCCAAAAAGTTAACGACATTTTTAATGATTCCATAAGTAACCTTCTTGATCCCAAAAAGAATCGCGGCTCAATAGAGCAGGAAGCTGACATGATGTTCAGTTACCTCATTAATATCGCGCTGTCGGATAATGATATCACTCAGGCTGAGATCGATTTTCTTAACAGGATTGGAACTGAACTCTTTGGATTTACGAAAGAAAAAATATCATATATGACTGCTGAAGTTATCGCGAACAATTTCCAGCCTTCAGGAATCTGATCTATCTGTGTATATATATTTTGCACCCGATCCTTACTTGATCGAACAATTCGATTATATCCCTGTTCTTCATTCTTATACATCCTGCTGAAGCTTTTTTGCCGATACTATCTTCGTCATTGGTACCATGAATATAAATATATCTTTCAAAAGTATTTGCGTTTCTGACCTGAAGACCTTTTAATCTGAAAATCCGGGTAGTGATCAGATCAGCGTCTCCACCGTTTATTACTGCGATTATTTCTGTCTGCATCCTGTCCTTGAAAACTGTTCCTGATTCGGCTTCTTTGCCTATCTTTTCACAAATATCATGCATTCCCAGAGGAGTTTTATTGCTGCCTTCTTTGAAGCCTTCACCGTATTTAGATGTAGATACCGGAAATATCAACCTGATATTTCTGTGTGTGAAGACCATTTTCTGTTCGGTAACTGATATATCGATCATCATTTTATCAACCGATGTCGAGTTCATCGTTTATCACTGCTATATTTTCAAACTCTTCCTGAAGCTCTTCAAGGATTTCTACAGCCTCTTCTACCATTACCCTGTTCTTTTTCAGTGTCTCGATCTCACTGTTTATTTCCTTCTCATCTCCTTCGCCGTCATCAAGATCGTCCTGAAGTTCTTCAAGCCTTTCATCTATCTCTTCGAGTTCTTCATCGCAGTCAAAATTCATATCTTCGAAAGTTTCGTACAACTCGTTGATCTTAGCTATGTTTTTTTCCAGTCCGGTCTTAGCTGCCCTGACTTCAGAAAGAAGACTTTTCAATTTATCGAAATCGTTCATTTCCCTCTCCTTTTGATTTATAGAAATATAACTCCTGATTATTTATTTTCAATCAAAATAATTCTAAATGATTTGAAACAATATTCTTCATAATCTCAAGTCTTGCGCGGTCAGGATCGTTTTCGAAATCTGATTCATTTTCATCGAATATCTTTTTAGCCTTTCTCCAGTCCTGCATGACAACTGCAGTTTTGAATTTTAGTACCGCAATTTCAGATCCGGTTTTCTTTATCGTTTCAAGAATATGGGCAGTCTCTCTTAAAAAACCGTGATCAAAATAAACAAAAGCCGTTCTTACCAGTTCGTCATCTGAAAGGTTAATGTTAATGCTTGAAAGGTACTGCGGCCTGAAAACGATCTCCTGCCTGATTTTGGCAGATGAAACCCATTCGTTCCTGAATTTTTTAAGGATGTAGCCGTCATGAATTTTTGACGCATAGGATACTACTTCTTCCGCATCCTGAATTGAACCTTTTATATAAAGGCACCTGGCTTCATATATTATTGCGTCATACTGATAGGCATAGAATATTTCACCCGGGTCATCATTGATCTCTTTGAATAAAGGATATGCCTTTGTAACTTTGCCGGTATGGTAAAGATCCCTGGCATAAATATAAGTAAAGTATTTTGAACCCGGATTTATATCATGAAGATTTTTCGAGTACCTGACCGAAGAATTATGATCTTTCAGGATATTGCTAAAATATTCTATCAGAAACAGATTGGCTTCGATTTTCGTTATATCACCTCCGTAAGCTATTCTGTCAAGCTGTTTGAGCCCTTTCAGAATATTCCCTTTGTAACCCAAGACCGATTTAACCCAGAAGCTGTCATGAAAATACATGCCTGTCGCTATTTCAGACAGAGCAGAACCGAAACCTGTATCAGCGGTTCCGTATTTTTTATTCAGATTATCGAACATTTTTTTAGATCTTCTCACATTTCTTAACATGCCTAAAGACGGATCTGACGAGTTTAAATATGCCAAACTTCCGTACAGCGAGGCTTCAAGAAACTCTTTTTCATATAAAGACAGTTCTTTTATGACATTATCCCCGATATCATCTATTACTTCTTCTATTTCATCGCAAAGATCTTCGGTATCAGTAAGCTTCTGAAGCCTAAATTCCCGGAGCTTTATATAAAGCCTGAATATTCTGTCCCATTCATTTATTTTTTCTGTGCCTGTAAAAGTAATTTCTTCATCCCGGTAAAGTTTCAATGAAAAATCTCTGAATGAAGAAAAAAAATCCGCAGACATCAATTCCGCGGATAAACAAAACAGAATTATAATTATTCTGTAGTACATTTAGTTTCCCGTTTTCTAAAAACTTACATCAACAAGTTCAATGGGATAATTGCCGTCAAAACAGGCGAAGCAGAAATTGCCGCCGGTATTATTTACACACTCAGATAGATCTTCCTGCTTTAAATATTTCAAAGAATTCACACGAAGATATTCGGGCATATCCCTGAAATCCATCCTGTTCGCCATAAGCTCTTCTTTTGTGTTAGTGTCCAGACCGTAAAAGCACGGAAATTTAACCGGTGGCGAAGCAATTCTCAAATGTATTTCCGTAACTCCCGCGTTCCAGAGCATCCCTGCGATCTTTCTCATTGTAGTTCCGCGCACTATAGAATCATCGACCAGAACGACTCTTTTCCCCTTAAGTGTAGATATTACAGGATTGAATTTTTGTTTTACGCTCTCGTCACGCCCTCTCTGATCCGGTTTTATAAAAGTCCTGCCGACATAGTGATTCCTTATAAGTGACATTTCAAAGGGAATATTCCTCGCCTGGGCATAACCTAGTGCCTGAATATTTGATGAATCCGGAACAGCTACAACAACATCTACTTCAAGACCTTCGTCGTATTTAGCTAGTGCCTGACCCATTTTTTTTCTTGCATCATAAACACATAATCCGAACTGTTTACTGTCGGGCATAGAAAAATAAACAGGTTCGAACACGCAGTGAGAATGTCCTTTTTGTCCGTTCCTTAGTTCCGGACAGCCGAACTTGAACCTTTCCACCTGATTTTCTCCGAATACATGAATTATCTCGCCGGGAGTAACTTCCTCGATATTTTCGCACCTCAGAATGTCAAGCCCTTTAGATTCTGAAGCAAAAGCGTATCCGGCATCCGTCTTTCCAAAAGAAAACGGTCTTACACCGTACGGATCTCTAAATCCCCATATTTCATTCCTTCCGATAAGAACGGTTGAAAACGCACCTTTGAATTTCTGCATCACCATTCTTATACATTCTATCACCGGCACCTGTTTTACTATATGATGCCATACTATAAACCGCAAAAGAAGCTCTCCGTCGTTACCACTGTTAAAATTCACTCCCTCTGCTTTGAGTTCATCGGTAAGTGTTTTGTAATTGGTTATATCTCCATTGCTCGCAAGGGCGAAAATCGTTCCTTCGAGAGTTTCAATAACATGCGGCTGGGAATTGTTTACATCGCTCGTCCCTCTTGTCGGATACCTCACATGACCCACAGCGATCCTGCCCGGAAAATCCTTCAACACTTCTTCGGTAAGATTATCTTTCACAAGACCCAAACCTCTTATCTGCTTTATCTGCCTGCCGTTACTGACTGCCAGACCGCAGCTTTCCTGTCCCCTGTTCTGTATCGCAAAAAGACCCAGCATCGCATCAAATGCCGCATCGTCCGAATTAAATATTCCAACTACTCCGCACATATCAAATCCCTATAATAAGTTTTGCCCAATCTCTCGCTATCTCAACATCTCTATCTTTTTGATTTCTTATCGGATCTGTAAACTCGATCTTCCCTACCATTGTATTTTCTGCTACTGCTGCTTCAAATTTTTCGAAAAAGTTTCGGGGTCCGCCTCCGTGGCAGCAGAACAGCGCTACTTTTTTATTTACCAGTTTAACCTGTTTGAAAAAAGTCCTTAAAGCAGGAGCATATGTCCAAGCCCAGACTGGAGTTCCGATAAATATCAGGTCATAATCAGCAGGTTTGATGCTGAACGGCAACAGCTCTGGTTCAGCTTTTGTCATAGCCTGCTTACCTCCAGCAAATATTTTCATAAAATTATTTCTCGTGATCTCTTTCACTGGTTTAAGTTCAAGGAGATCCGCTCCTATCTCATCAGCCATATTTTCCGCGATCAGCTTTGTATTGCCGTCAAATGAATAAAACACAATAAGTTTTTTCACTAAACCCTCCTGTGGATTTTTCACTACGGAATATACTGAATTTCAAATTGAATTGCTAATTAAAAAATTATGAAAATAATATCTTTCATTTCATTTGAGAATCCTTATTTTTTTTCTTACCTTTGCTTTCCATGAAAGAAGATTATAGAAAATATCTGGATCCTGAATTCGTTTCCACATTTTCGAACCTGAGCCTGACGACAAGGATGGTGCTTAAAGGTTTTATGCTCGGAATTCATTCGAGCCCGATGAAAGGCTTCAGCGCCGAGTTTTCCGAACATAAGCAGTATAATGACGGCGATTCAACAAGATTCGTTGACTGGAAAATATTCGGCAGAACGGAAAAATATTTCCTTAAGCAGTTTGAAGATGAAACGAATATTTATGCGAATATTTTTCTCGACAGATCAGCTTCAATGAGCTTTAAGTCCGAAAAATTTCAATATTCGAAGCTCGATTACGGAAAACAGCTTGCCGCTGCGATATCAACGATCCTGATAAATCAGAAAGATGCTGTCGGCTTCGGGAATTATGCCGATACGCTCAAGGAATATTTGCCGCAGAGATCATCCAAACAGCATTTGAAGAATATACTTATAAACATAGAGAAGGATGAAAGTTTTAATACGAATGAAACTTATGCTTCCTTCGATGAGATCAGTATGAAACTTCACAAATCGGGAATACTTGTAATTATATCTGATCTGCTTGAAGAAAGCGATAATCTGATAAGCAGGATTTTGACTCTTCAGAAAAGACAGCAGGACATAATAATTTTTATGATAGCCGATGACGATGAATATAACCTTCAGCTCGGTGATCATCTGAACATGATCGACTCTGAAACGAATGAGAATCTGATAGTTAAAACAGCTCTGCTTAAGAAAAAATATAAAGAAATTTATGATGAGCACATAAATAAATTCAAAAAAGTGTTTACTGAAAAAAAAAATTATTTTACATTTGTAACGACAAGAACGCCGTTCCATATACCGCTTCGAGAGATCGTTCTTGTGCGTGGAAAAAAATAATGCGGGAGATATAATGAAGAAGTACATTGATGAAAAAATGCCGTATAAAGTTAAGGATATCAACCTTGCGGAATTCGGTAGAAAAGAAATTGACATAGCAGAAAAAGAAATGCCAGGACTTATGTCGATCAGAAAAGAGTACGCGCCGAAAAAGCCTCTGAAAGGCGTAAGGATAACAGGCTCGCTACACATGACTATCCAGACTGCTGTTCTGATAGAGACTCTCGTTGACCTCGGAGCGATCGTAAGATGGTCGAGCTGCAATATATTTTCAACGCAGGATCACGCTGCAGCTGCAATAGCTAAGGCCGGAGTGCCTGTTTTCGCATGGAAAGGCGAAACGCTGGATGAATTCTGGTGGTGCACAGCTCAGTCATTATCTTTCCCCGGAGGAAAAGGACCTCAGCTTATAGTAGATGACGGCGGTGACGCAACCCTAATGTCGCATAAAGGTTATTTTGCTGAAAATAATCCTAAAATTCTTGATGTTAAAGATAACAGCTCCGATGGAAAAGCTCTGTTAAAATCATTAAAACTGATGCTTGCTGAAGATAAAGACAAATGGCACAGATGTATGAAAGACCTTAAGGGAGTTTCCGAAGAAACTACTACAGGCGTTCACAGACTCTATAAAATGCATGAGAATAAAGAACTTCTTATTCCTGCTATAAATGTGAATGATTCAGTTACGAAATCCAAATTCGACAACCTTTACGGATGCAGAGAATCCCTTCCGGACGGCATCAAAAGAGCAACGGATGTTATGCTCGCCGGTAAAGTGGCTGTCGTTTGCGGATACGGAGATGTCGGTAAAGGCTCAGCCAGATCGTTAAGAAATTACGGCGCGAGAGTGATAGTGACCGAGATTGATCCTATCTGCGCTCTGCAGGCTGCGATGGAAGGCTATGAAGTTACAACGGTTGAAGACACGCTTGGAAAGGGTGATCTTTATGTTACCACGACCGGAAATAAGGATGTGATAACTATTGATCATATGCTCAAGATGAAAGATCAGGCTATAGTCTGCAATATCGGACACTTTGACAATGAGATACAGGTTGGTAAGCTTGAAAGCTGCAAACTGCTTAAAAAGAAACTGAATATCAAACCGCAGGTTGACAAATATACTTTCAAAGACGGACATGAAATATTCCTGCTTGCTGAAGGCAGACTTGTGAATCTCGGCTGCGCTACCGGACATCCTTCGTTCGTGATGAGTAACTCTTTCTCGAATCAGGTGCTTGCTCAGATGGATCTCTGGAATAATAAATATAAAATAGGCGTTTACAGACTTTCAAAGAAAGCAGACGAAGAAGTTGCTAGACTGCATCTTGAAAAGATCGGCGTTAAGCTTACAAAACTGTCGAAAGACCAGGCTGATTATATTGGAGTTCCTTCCGACGGACCTTATAAAGCTGATCATTACAGATACTAATAAAAAAGCCCGGCTGAGCCGGGCTTTTTTATTGATAGATGATCCTAACTGCAATCGCGTCTCCTTTGACCCTGATTGATCCTGAGATAATTTCAGTTATATGCAGAAGATGATAATGTTCTATAATTACCTTTCTTTCGATTGATTCGACCTGAGCAGAATCACCGCAACAGAGAATGAAAAGCTCTCCCGAGCTTTCTGTGAATACTACTTCCCCATTGATAGCTATCACCTCTGAACTACAGGCTCCTTTTAAGGTCATTACATTAAAATCTTTGATCGGCCCTTCTTTAAGTATAGCCTCTGTTTTCAGGTCTCCGGAAAAGATAGCCATATCAGAATAACTCTTTATTTCATTTATAGTCCCGTCCGAATGCTCAAGTCTGATCCCATTGCCTTCAAGCATCATCAGAACTCTATTATATCCCGAGAAATCTGAAAATGGTCCGTTTTCGGTTACTCCCGCTATACTGAGCCTGAAAATAAATTCACCTCTTCCCTTTTCGTGCTTGACAAAAAGTTCTTTCGTAACGCCTTTACCGTTCTTCCACGGTACTGTTTTAAATTCTACTGACGGTATTATTCTGTATTTCAATCCTTATTCCCCTTTTTCATAATATCCATTGCTACCGCTTCCGCGATCTTAACTCCGTCGATCGCGGCTGAAATAATACCTCCAGCGTAGCCCGCGCCCTCCCCTCCCGGGTATAATCCTTTGACATTAATGCTTTGGAAGTCCTCTCCCCTGACTATTCTTACAGGAGATGAAGTCCTTGTTTCCACTCCCGTTAAAACTGCGTCTTTCATCGCGAATCCGCTGACCTGCTTATCGAAAAAAGGAATGGCTTCCCGAATGGCTGTGACCGCAAACTCCGGTAAAGCTGAACCAAGATCGGTGAATTTCACACCTGGTTGATATGACGGATGTACCGATCCTTCAGCTTCAGATGGTTTTCTTTCAAGAAAATCTCCGACAAGCTGAGCCGGAGCATAATAATTGCCTCCGCCTAAAATGTAAGCCTGTTTTTCAAGCTGTTCCTGAAACTCCATGCCTCCGAGAACCCCGTCCGGAAAGTCTTTCGGATCCACTCCGACAACTATTGCGCTGTTAGCGTTTTGCTCTTCCCTTGAATACTGGCTCATACCGTTTGTCACAACGCACCCTTTCTCAGATGTGGCCGCCACAACTCTTCCTCCCGGACACATGCAGAAGCTGTACACGCTTCTTCCGTTAGTGCAGTGATGAACCAGCTTATAATCTGCGGCACCTATCCTGCCGTCCGCTGAATAATTACCTAGTCTGCTTTTATTTATCAATTCCTGAGGGTGCTCGATCCTGAAACCGATAGAAAAAGGCTTCGGCTCCATTGAAACGCCTTTATTATGAAGCATTCTGAATGTATCGCGCGCGCTATGACCGATCGCAAAAACAATATGCTCTGATAGTAAGTTTTGTCCGTTGTTTTGAGAAATACCTTTTATTTTGTTATCTTCAATTAGAAGGTCATCAGCCCTGGTTTCAAATCTAAATTCTCCACCAAGCGAAATTATAGTATTTCTTATATTTTCTACTACTTTGACAAGTTTGAATGTTCCGACATGAGGTTTGCTTATATAAAGTATCTCTTCGGGGGCGCCGGCGTGAACGAGCTCCTGAAGCACTTTTCTTCCGTAATGGTTCGGATCTTTTATCTGAGTATTGAGCTTGCCGTCAGAAAATGTTCCGGCACCGCCTTCTCCGAACTGGACATTGGATCCCGGATTGAAAACACCGTTCTTCCAGAACCCGAAAGTATCGAGACTTCTTTCCTTTACTTGCTTTCCTCTTTCGAAAATTATCGGTCTGAACCCGCTTTGCGCAAGAATCAGCCCTGCAAAAAGTCCGCACGGTCCTGTTCCCACCACGACAGGCCGCTCTGAAACACACTGCGAAGCACTGATCTTTAATTTATACTCCATGTCCGGCGTGATCTTTACATTTTTATATTTATTCAGATTTGAAATAATTCTGTTTTCATTATTAATGTCCGCATCAATGGTATAGACAAAAAGAATGCCGTCCTTTTTTCTTGCATCGTAACTTCTTTTGTAGATGACATAGCCTTTCAGGTCGCTCCTGACGATCCTAAGCCTTTTAATGATGCTCTCTTCAATATCTTTTTCATGATGGGCGACCGGTAGTTTTATTTCGTTTATACGCAGCATTAGTCTGTATCCTTAAAGTTTTATAAACAAATTAGGCGCAATAAAGCGCCTAATTGATTCGGAAATATTTAAAGAGAAACGATTGTGTTTATCTGTCTCCTCGACTTCCACCGCGGCTGTTGTTGAATCCGCCTCTATTTCCTGTCTGTCCGCCTCTGTTTCCGCCACCAAATCCGCCTCTGCTTCCACCGTGAAAACCTCTGTTTCCCTCGCCTTCCGGTTTTGGTTTAGATTCGTTGACTTTCAGTTCTCTTCCGTTCAATTCTCTTCCGTTCATCTCTTTGATCGCATTAAGCGCTTCATCGTTGTTCGGCATTTCTACAAAACCGAATCCTTTTGAACGACCGTCAATTTTATCTGTCACTACTACCGCTGAATCAACTTGTCCGAATTCTTCGAACGCTTTTTTCAGATCATCGTCTTTTGTTGTGTAAGACAGATTTCCCGCGTAAATTTTCATTCGCCTCTCCTGGTTTGCGTTTCCTTTAGGTTTGTTCTATAAAAAGTTCTCTGTATTTCAAATCCCTTTTTCTACATAACGATTAATAACACACTAATTTTAAAACATATTTATCATAAAATCAACAACTAAATAAAATATTTTCTTGATTGTCTGCAATAATCTGCTTGAAGAAACAGCTGAATTTTATTATATTCCGGTTCTGAACTAAAACTTAAGGGATCAACACCGGTAAACTTATGTCAATAAAACAACTGAATCTAGATTACGGACCAAACTACAATGAGTTCGGTATAATCGGATATTCCGACAGGATCTCCGAAGTTGTAACGATCGTAAAAACAGTAGCACCCACAAGCCTGTCAGTACTTATTTCGGGTGAAAGCGGAACAGGGAAAGAAGTTATTGCTGAGCTTATACATAAACTCAGCGAAAGAAAAAATAGCAGGTTCATACCGATCAATTGCGGAGCTATACCTGAAGGACTTATCGAAAATGAACTTTTCGGACACGAAAAAGGTTCTTATACGAGCGCTTCCGAAAAATCAAAAGGATATTTTGAGGTTGCCGATAAAGGAACCATTTTTTTAGATGAGATCGGCGAACTTCCACTTTCAAGCCAGGTCAAACTCTTAAGAGTGCTGGAGAACGGTACATTCATGAAAGTAGGCGGTTCAACAAATATTCAGGTGGACGTAAGGGTAATTGCCGCCACCAACAAAAATCTGACTAAAATGGTTGAGAAAGGAACTTTTCGTGAAGATCTTTACTTCAGACTCAAGGCTGTTACGCTTCATCTGCCTTCACTTAGGGAAAGACTGACAGACATTCCTTTGTTCGTACTTAAATTCGCACATGATTCTGCAGATAAATACGGACGGTCTCAACTCCTGTTCGATAAGGAATCTCTTTCCGAGATAGCCAACCATCACTGGAAAGGAAATGTTAGAGAGCTTAAAAATTTTATTGATATGCTTACGGTCATGGAAACCGGTAAATCTGTTGACGGCGATGTGATAAGAAAATATCTTAAGACAGAAAAAAATGCGTCATACCTTCCGATGGTTATAAATGATGACCCGCTTAAACAGGATAGCGAACTCATATTCAGAACACTCTTAGAAATAAAAAGTGATCTGAACCTTATAAAGAAATTCATACTTAATACCTATACAAAAGACATTACTCCTGATTATTTCTCGGAAAAGTCGAATTTAAAGGATAATCTTGACCCTTCAAGAGAGATAAAACCTGCTGAAAATACAACGGAAAAGGAAATAATCTCCACAAGTTTGAGAAGACACGGCGGGAACAGAAGAAAGGCTGCAGAAGAACTGAATATGAGTGAGAGAACACTTTACAGGAAGATCGAAAAATACGGAATTGTAGTATGAAATATATACTTTGCTTCTTCTTCATTTTAACTATTACATCATGCGGAATATATTCATTTTCAGGAAAAAGCATACCGCCTTCTATTAAAAATGCCCAGCTTATCCTGTTCGAAGATAATACCGGAAGATACGATCTGAAACTGCCTGACATTCTGAATAAAAAGATCACAGAAAAAATTGAAGATTTCAATTATTTTATAATAGAGAACTCCCCTTCTGCGGATTCAAAAATTTACGGCACTATTAAATTATACACTGAGACAATCGAATCCCAGTCAAGGGACGAAACAGCCGATCAGATGGCCGTTAAAATTTCTGTCGAACTAAATTTTTTCGACAATAGCTCAGGCGAATTTATCGTAAAAAATCATATGATCTCAGAAACAGAATATTATGAAGCTTCAGGCGGAGACGCTGCAAGGGATGAAGCTTTTGACAAACTGACTGACAGGCTTGCTGAAAATATAGTATTCGGCCTGAGCTCAAACTGGTAATCTTAATATGGAGCAAATTATGAACATCGAACTGGTAGATTTAAAATTTCCTGAAGATGCTAATATAATCCTCGGTCAGTCGCATTTTATCAAAACAGTCGAAGACATATATGAAGCGATGGTGAATACAGTTCCGGGGGTTCTGTTCGGCATAGCTTTCTGTGAAGCGTCAGGAAAATTTCTTGTCAGGTTTGAAGGCAACGATGAAAAACTCATGAATATTGCTTCAGAAAATGCAATGAAACTTTCCTGCGGACATTCTTTTATAATCATAATGAAAAATGCTTTTCCCATCAATGTTCTGGGCAGGATCAAAGATGTTCCTGAAGTTTGCAATATCTTCTGCGCAACTGCAAATCCTGTAAGCGTTATTGTAGCTTCATCGGAGACCGGCAGAGGCATAATGGGGGTTATTGACGGATCAAAACCAGCAGGCATTGAATCGGGTGAAGATAAAAAATGGCGAAAAGACTTTCTCAGAAATATTAAATATAAGCTTTAATTATTCGTAATCATAAACTCTGACTGATTTTCTGTCCTCGGCGATCACATAGATCCTGTCGCCTTCCAGCTTGTAGGTCTCGTTTCCCTTGATAAAATCAAGCACAGTCCTGTTTATGAAAACACCTTTATCAAAAATGTCTATATAGAAGGAGTCCTGATTTGCCGAAGTCCTGTCAAGAGAAGGTTGCGCCCATAATCTGTTGTTCTTGTCAATTTCAATGGTGTTGACAGCCTTTTTATAGTATGTTCTGGTTGAATCCAAACCCCTAAATTTTGTTGAAACTATGAATTCGTTAAGCCTTAATATCTCAAATTGGTTATACGGTATTTTTTTATATTCTTTTTCTATAATATGTTGCATTTTGCCCCTGTTGTCTGCAACATATATTCTGTATGCGTCGCTCAGATTCTCAGTAACATAAAATACTCCGTCCTTAGCGGTATAATTCATCACAGCGTCAGGAAAAAAGAAATTTTCATCCATTTTGATTTTTATTTCCCTTACTGTGTAGTCCGGTTGTAACCTGTCGTTCAAAACACATAATTTGTTAAATGAATAATGAGAATTCTCTACTTTTTCAATTCTGGAAAAAAATGCACTGAGATTTGTTTTACCATCTGATTTTAAAACTAAAGGCCTTAATCCAGACATTGAAAAATGAGTTTGTATATACTTTCCGCTTGTTAAAAACTGTCCATACTTCGAGTCCTGCGAATCGTATATTAATAGTGTATCATACAATAGAACAAACTGAGATGGTTTTGTAAATTGATCGAGACCATTCCCGCTCTGTTCAGGAAAATACCTCTCAAATCCGCCGTTACGGTTATATTTTTTTATTGTTGCATGCACACCGTCAAGGATATACAGATTATCGTTAAAGTCTGACAGTACATCAACAACAGCGCCAATTCCTTTCATGGAGTCTGGAACATTCTCAGGTCCCTTTATCTCAAATAAAAATTTTGCCTGCGGTCTGTATTTTCCGTTGGGCTCACCTGTGTTCTTATAATATTTCAGACCGTTTATCTCAACTATGGTATAATTATGAGTTTTAGAGCAGTTGATCAGTATTATCAGGATCAGGAATGCCGCGGCTAATTTGATGAGTGATTTCATAGAATTCTCCAAAAATTATTGCTAAATATATAAATAGTATCGCAATTATTCAAGAGTTTAATTATAAATTCATCCTAACTTCAGCTTTAAGTTCATGAAACGGCTTCGGATCCTTGGCTAAAAATCTTCCGTTATAGCTCAAACTGCCTGTTACGCTCGTACTGAACTCGTAATCTGACGAAACGCGCCATTTATAACTCCATCCCCTTCCGTATCCGGAATTCATCGTGAAAGGCATCTGACCGTCACAAAATATTCTGACAGCCTCTGCCTCAGAGCGTACAATTCCTTTTCCAAACATACCTGAATTGATCCCTGAAGATATCTTATAGCTGTCAGATTCAATATCTCTTACAGATTCGGTTTCTTTGCCGTACTCAAGTTCTGTAAAATAATTTGTACCGGCGCTTACATTATGCCTGAAATTGTAAGATAAATATTTTTTATTGATCTCATCTGTCAGAAAACCTTCAGACTCATACCTGCTTCCGTTTGACAGTCTGCCTTTTAATCTGTGTGTAAACTTTTCCGACCTGCAAGTGTAGGCAGCGCTATGTTCTTTTATCAAAGAATTCTCTGTATAATTCAGATATTCCCCGCTCGTATTCTTTCTGTAATAATATGAATAATCATAACTGTTCCGGTTTTTCTTCATAAAACTTAAAGTCGTCTTTGAATCTATTGTCCCGCTTACGGTCGAATCGCTCTGAAATTTTTTTATATTAAGGAACATTATCTCCGCAATATCAGGATCAGTCGTTTTTTCGTATAAAAATATACTTTGTTCAATATCTATCCTGGACAGCCAGTATATAATATTGTCGTTACTGTTCCTGTCTTTAAAATCAAAATATGTTTTAAGATCGAATTTGACTCCTGTAACATCCTTTCCTTCGTCTGAAATTGCTGTATAATAATCATAGTTGCCGAACTCGTCAGGAAAGTATTCACCGTCAACAAAAATAAAACTTCCTGTGCCTTCCTCAACTTTATAGTAAGTTCTTACTCTCGGTATGAAACGGGTTCTTTCTGTAGCGTATTCAGCATAAATTCTGTACATATCGCTTTTATTATAATTAATCCTGAATTCAAGCTGATCGTAATCTGTATCGGTAGAATCTTCTGAAGTGAATTTATTTACTACTTTTGACCAGAGAGCTTCTGAATAAAGAACTGAACTTATCCTGCTTTTAATTTCTGCAGAATTGCTGTAACTGTTAAGATACTTTTTCCAGCCGTCGTTCTGTATCATATCATAAACGGCAAGTTCGGTTTTTATATCGATATTCAGCTTGTCTTTATTGCTGAATCCGAGATTACTTCCGAATTTTTCTTCATCAGTCCCCGTTGTATTAGAACCGGCTATCTCTTTAGTATTTATTTTTTTGTAATATGGCTCAATAAAAAAATTCTCAGTCTTATAATTATTATGAAAATCGTAAAATCTTTTTTCAATATCGATAGAGTCCCTGTTCAGACTGCTTAATGTTGCCGAACCCCCATACGAGTATCTTCCTAAACAGCCTTCTGAAATTATTTTATCTGACTTCAGGTTGCTTCTGCCCGATTGCGAATATTCCTTTTCATAACCTGTCAGAAAATATTTTCCGTAGCTATGTAAAATTTTCCCTTGGTAAATTAAAGTTTTGAATATACTTGAACCGCTATAAATATCTATTTTGTCTTCAGATGCAACCTCATTCAGCCTTGATGTCAGTTCAAGGTCACTGTTGAAATATTTTCGCGACAGATCAAATTCGAATTTCCCGTACTTTTTTTCATCGGTCTTCAGAGTAACTTTTTCCCTGTCGCCTAACCCGGAAAATTCAGTATCATCCGAATAAAATAAATTTTCGTTTTCCGCAGAAGCAACAAATTCGGTTTCAGCTTCAAAATTCTTACCTTTGTAATTTACCGATGAGTGAAGCCTTGAGTAACTTGACGGAGCATTTCTTCGTATAAGCGGCATATAGTCACCGCCTTCGACCGGATCATAAATAAAATAGGCAGTCCCAAGACTGTCGTATGACACATTATATTCTCCTGCAGATACTATTTTAGTAAATCTTACTCTATAATCACCGTTTCCTGCTCCCGCATACACATAATGTAAAGAATCCGGCAGAAGATCATAATCGCCTTCACCCGGTGAAAATTCAGCACCGGATATATAAATATAACTGCTCTGATCGGCTTCCATTTCTTCTGATATTTCATCGCTCATCTCAAAAGCTACCGGTTTATTCCTGTCATCAGATTCTGAAAAGTAGCTGATATCCGCACTGAGCTTATTTTTCAAAAATACATTTCGGGAATTAAATCCGAAAACCGTTTTTTCATAATCTGAGACTTTATACTGAAAGTCTGCACTAATAATATCTCCGCTACGAACATGGATTCCCGGTTTTATATATAGCTCTGAACTTAGGTAGTCAATATAAAATTCATCCCCTCTTTCTAATCGCTTTCCGTTTATATAAACTGTCTCTGAACCGGGGACTATTTCAGTTTCTGATCCGTAACCTGATCTTAGTATATACGGACCGGAGACACCTTCAATACCCGTTGTCTGAAATGTTTCAAAGACGGGACTTTGGCCTGAAATAAAACCTTCCACATAATTATTCCGGTTGTTGACCTTTAAAAAGGCTCCTGATAATTCCTTTTTCAACTCACCGAATTCTCCGGACTGGTAATCTGTTTTAAAATCACCCATTCTTGAAAGGAAATTGGGATGTCTGAACTGTATATAAATCTTTTCTATATCGGAAAACGATTCAGAAGATCCTTCTTCGGTAACAGCCAGCCTGTCATCAGAAATATATGCTGACACTTCAATGCTGTCCGTCAGATTGCCTGCCACTTCAAGATTTAGCCCCGAAACCATACCGGTACCTGAATCTGCATCAATTTTGATACCCCTGTATATTGTGCCTTTTTTTATTATATCAGATTTATTTATTCTAATGTCGCTAATGATTACCTTGTTTACTTTTATCGAATCTGAAGTAAGAGAATCGAGTGCCTGATATTTATAAAACGGTTTGTCAATAAAATCATAAACCTGAGCCCTTATGCTACAACTAAGCATAAACAAGGCCGATATGAAAATTTTCTTAAACAATCCTGATCTTCTCCCTTGAGAATTTCTGTTGAATATCACGAACTTATAACAGATTTTCAAGGGTTTTGTTTCAAATGAAACCCATATAGCCGATTTTTTGAACAAATAAAAAAACTTGCAAAATTGTTAATTTTAGCCTATTATTACCATAGCGGGCAAATACCTGCGTCATAAGTTTAACTTAAATGAGGTAAAAAATGCATAAGAAATCTATAGTAATCGTTCTGATCCTGATTTCTCTGGCTGTCGCAAAAGTAAATGTGGGATTTTATTCCCTTTCACAAACTACAGGCGATTTTCAGAATAAATGGATCGGATACGCACTTACTGATATAATTTCTGAAAAACTGGAAAATGTTGCGGAGCTTAACCTGGTTAGGGACGATCATATCTATGATTATCTTTCCTCCAAAGGTTCCAACACATTCCTAAATACGTCAAATAAGGCGTCTTTTGAAGGAGATATAAAAGAGCATTTCAAGCTTGATTTTCTAATAACAGGCGAATACATGGTCAACCCGGACAACAGCCTGCCAATCACTGTATCGATCTATAATCTTAAAGACAGTACTGTGATAGCTCCGATAATAATTCAGGGATTTGCAAACGATCTTTATACGATAGTTTCATACATTACTCATCCGCTCTGTACAAACATGGGAGTTAACCCTTCCATGGATGAAATACAGAAAATAAAGCAGATAGACCTGACGGCGAAAAGAACGGGAATTTCAAACATTTATAAAGGTAAAATAAGCTTCAGGAACAAGGACTATAAAGGAGCCGCAGATTTCTTCGAAGAAGCATACAAGGAAGACCCTTCAAATTCAATGGCAAAGGTCAATTATGACAAGGCTCTTGCTTATTTTTACGGAGAGGGAATATTTGCTTTAAATCTTCTTGAGACTGACTTTACCGTAAGCTCTCCGTTCAGAAAGCAGTATATGACTACAAGAAAAATATCCAAAAGCTACAGCGCTGAGCTTCTTTCATCTAATCTATCTCCAAGGAACGGCGGAACACATTTTGATATTGACATGTCGCTCAGACTGACTCTGGCACCGGACGCTTACTACATGACCAATGAGCTTATAAAGAAGTTTTCTTCTACCGGAGGCAATGATGACGCTCTTCAGGACGGTGTATATAATCCTAATGCGAATAAAGTCATAAGCGAAAGAGAGATATTTGAGAATAATGTCGGCAACTTTATTATTTCTATAAAATTTCTGGACAAAGACGGCAAAGTCCTTCAGCAGAGCGCTCAGACTTTTAAATCGTCTTTCGGCATGACTTATCCTGGAGCCGTAAAAGATAAAGTTTTTAAAAATAATTTTGCAGACGCGTCTGTTTATATGGCGTCTGTCAGCAGAGAAATCGTAAGAAACACATCAAAAGTGCAAATCACTGTTGAATAGGATCAATAAATTACATTTTTTAAACCGTCCGATTTTTCGGACGGTTTGATTTTATGGAGACTTTTAATGAATTCATTTGAACTTAACGGAAAAAACCTTGACCTTGATTCTTTCAAGATGATCGTTCTTAACAGAATGCCTGTATCGATCAGCGAAGATTCGCGTAAAAAAATATCTGCCTGCAGAAAAATTGTTGAGGATATAGTTGAAAAAGACATCGTCAGGTACGGGATAAATACAGGCTTCGGAAAATTCAGCAGTGTTGTTATAGATAAAAAAGACACGGTTCTGCTTCAAAAGAAAATAGTTCTTTCGCATGCGGTCGGAATAGGGAAACCTCTTGCAGAAGATGTTGTCAGGGGTGTAATGCTCTTAAAGCTGAACAGCTTTCTTCAGGGTTATTCAGGAGTAAGGATCGAAGTTGCAGAAACACTGCTGCTTATGCTTAACCGAAATGTTGTTCCGTATATTCCCGAAAAGGGATCGGTCGGGGCATCAGGTGATCTTGCACCGCTCTCGCACATGGCTCTGGTTATGACGGGAAAAGGAAAGGCTTATTATAACGGAAAATTAATATCCGGTAAAGCCGCTATGAATAACGCCCGGATTCCAATTTTGGAGCTCAGACAAAAGGAAGGACTCGCTATACTGAACGGCACTCAGGTAATGACTTCGATAGCCGCTGTATCGCTTTTAAAAGCAGCAAATCTTATAAAGTCTGCCGACATTATAGGAGCAATGAGCCTTGAAGCGCTTAAAGGATCTTTATCTCCCTTTGATGCCAGAATACAAAAAGCGAGACCTCATAAAGGTCAGATCAGCACAGCCGAAAATTTTCTAAATCTGCTAAAAAAATCCAGAATAATTTTATCGCATAAAGACTGCAACAAAGTTCAGGATGCATACAGCCTGAGATGTATTCCTCAGGTTCACGGGGCCGTTAAAGACACATACAATCATGCAAGATCTGTTGTTGAGACCGAGATGAATTCGGTTACGGATAATCCCCTTGTATTCGACAACGGACATGAAGTTATATCCGGCGGAAATTTTCACGGAGAGCCGATTGCTTTTGTAATGGATTTTATGAGCATAGCTATAAGCGAACTCGCAAATATCAGCGAGAGAAGAATAGAATATATGCTCGATACCGCCACAAATGACGGGCTGCCGGCTTTTCTGACAAGCAAAGGCGGTCTGAATTCTGGATTCATGATGACGCAGGTAACGGCTGCGGCTCTGGTCAGCGAAAATAAAGTGCTTGCCCACCCTGCCTCGGTCGATTCGATCCCGACTTCAGCAAATAAGGAAGATCATGTGAGCATGGGTACGCATGCCGCAAGAAAAGTGCTTGATATTGAAGAAAATGTTGAATTCGTGCTTGCGATCGAACTTCTCTGTGCTGCTCAGGCACTCGATTTCAGAGGAAAAGATTGTTCGTCGCCTGCTGTTAAAAAAGTACATGATGCTTTAAGGTCAAAAGTAAAGTTTATGAAAAATGACAGGTTCATTCATCCTGACATTCTTGCATCTGCGGAGTTCATCCGGAGCGGATCTTTGGCTGAAAGTGCCGAAGCTGTAACAGGAATATTAAAAATATAAAATATAAGAGGTGAAAAATGATCGTTATAACCGGTTCGGGTCTCACTATAGAGAAACTTATAAAAGTAGCCAGATTCGGCGAAAAAGTAAAACTTCATCCGAAGGCTGTTGAAAGGATCAATACATGTAGAGAAATGCTCGAGAAAAAAGTAAGAGCAGGCGAGATCATGTACGGAGTAAACACGGGTATCGGAGAATTCTCCGAAGTGGTTCTTAATGATGATCAGGTAAAGGATTTTCAGAAATATCTGATCTATAATCATGCCGCAGGAATAGGCGACCCTGCACCATTGGAATATGTTAGAGGAGCCATGCTGGGAAGAATAAACGTTCACGCTCACGGCAATTCCGGAGTCCGTAATGAAATCACTCAGACTTTAGTCGAGCTTTTAAATAAAGGCGTTACTCCTTTCGTTTGCCAGAAAGGTTCAGTGGGCGCATGCGGTGACCTTGCACCGATGTCCCAGATCGCCCTTCTGATGATGGGTGAAGGTCAGGCTTACTATAAAGGCAAACTGATGCCGGCAAAAGAAGCTATGGATAAAGCTAAGATACCTGTTCCCGGATTGCAGGCCAGAGACGGACTTGCGACGATCAACGGATCAAATGTGCTTACAGCTATGAGCGCTATATTTCTGTATGATGCTGACAGATGGCTGAAACAGGCTGAAATAGCTGCTGCAATGTCGCTTGAAGCACTGAAAGCTAATATGAAACCTTATACAAGGCTGCTTCACGAGGTGAGAGGATTTAAAGGCGCCGTAAGAAGCGCGGAATCGATAAATAAGATAGTCTCAGGCGGAGACCTGAAAGAGGGCCGGGTAAAATGTAAAGTTCAGGACGCCTATTCGATGCGTTCAACGCCTCAGGTGATCGGCGCTGCCCACGATGCGCTCGCTTATGCCCGTTCGCAGGTTGAAATAGAATTGAACGGCGTCGGCGACAACCCTATCTTCTTTCCGGATAAAAATATGCAGATTTCAGGCGCAAATTTTCAGGGATCTCCCGTCGCTGTTCCGATGGACATGGCAGGCTACTGCATCACGATGGTAAGCATTCTGTCCGAAAGAAGACTGAACAGACTGAACAATCCTGCTTTAAGCGTAGGATTGCCGGCATTTCTTACAAAAGGCGCAGGAATGTTCTCGGGGCTTATGCTCAGTCAATATACAGCCGATATGCAGATAACAGAACAGAAACTCCTTTCAACACCGTGCTCTATTATGTCTATTCCTGCTGCTGCAGATCAGGAGGACTTCGTTTCTATGGGCATGAATACTGCTATAAAAAACTTCCAGATATTAGACAACGCGAACGGAATTCTCGGTATAGAGTTCATGGCTGCTGCTCAAGCTCTTGATTTCAGAAAGGAAGAGTATAAGTTCGGAAAAGGAACTCAAAAAGCAAAAGATATTGTTAGAAAATATGTCGATTTTCTTGATATCGACAGACCTTTATATAAAGATCATACGGAAATGAAAGCTCTTGTAAGATCCGGAGAGATACTTGATGAAGTCGAGAAAGTTGTCGGAAAACTTGAAAAGTATTAACTGTTTGAAGCACATTTTAAAAAGGCAATTCGACGAATTGCCTTTTTATTTACTTTACTAAAACTTTATATTTCAGTTCACTTGATTTCCCGACAAAGTACAGATTAAGTTTTCCTCCCGCTGTCCGGTATGTCCATACTTCAAGCTTTGCACCCATAGGGATTTTGTGCCAGAATTCTCTTTCGGGACCCTGAATCTGATTATTAGACTTGGTCATATACCTTTTTTCGCTTGTGGCACCGACTAATTTTACAATTTCAGTTTTCGTCATTCCTACCCAGACGTCTTCAGAAGGTTTGGGTTGTTCCTGTTTCTGGCAGGCAGAAATAAAAATAAGAAAAATTAAAAGAATGAGTAAATTTAGAATTCTTTTCATGATGATCTTACCTCCGTAGCATCCCAGACGGGAACATTTATAAACTGGCTTAAAATAACGGCATCTGATCTCAGTGCAACAATATTGCCGTGATCAACAATATTGATCCTGCTTTTGTCTTTCATAATAAGATTAAGCTCGTAGCTTGTGTAAGAACTCTTGTTCCCTCTTACATGCTCGGATATTATCTGAAGGGCGTGAATTTCGTTCAATTTCGTGTATTTCTGATACTCCGGGTTTATCATCTGATTAGGCTCTTCTCTGCCTTTCCAATAAAAACCGGAACTTTTATCGAATACTCTCGGACAGGCCGCTGTCCTATAAATAAAATAACCTATTACAGCAAAGACCGATCCGAATGAAACGGGCAGTATCATTATCCAGTAATTTACTTCAGGCTGTCTTAATATCACGAACGGAATTAAAGTGGCGAATGTTAAACCGAAAAAAAAGAATATTCCTGCAAAAACTTTCATGAATGTCCCTGCCTTGAACTCCATCCTGTTTACACTTGTCTGAACAAGGTTGTGGGTCTTAAAATTAGCTCCGCCGGAAGCTAACGGAACCCATTCGACCTGAAGAGCAAAAGGATCATTGAAGACCGATGCGTCAAAGGGCGTTTTTTCTTTTATTTTCAGCAAACTGATCAATTTGTCAAACATATTCAAACCTTATCTTTTCCGGTTATATAAAATTAACATCAAACGCATTTCGATGCAACAAAAATAATGTAAAATTTAACTTGCAATATATTGAATGTGAAAGTATATTTCAACCTCGTTGGGCTTAGGCTCAAGTTAGCGTAATTTAATTATTGAAATAAAGAGGTTATTATGTCAAGAATATGTGACATTTGCGGCAAAGGACCGGTTTTCGGAGGTTCATTCTGCAGAAGAGGTATGGCGAAGAAAAAAGGCGGAGTCGGTATAAACATCACCGGCCGTTCAAAAAGAGTTTTTTATCCCAACCTTCAGGTTGTTAGAGTAAAAAAGGACAACGAGACTTTAAAGATCAAAGCTTGTGCCAGCTGTATTAAAGCCGGAAAAACGATCGTAGCGTAATCACTGCCGCCTTCAAAAGATTAAAAGACCCGAAATTCGGGTCTTTTTTTTATTTAAGGTCTTGTCTTATACCTTCTATGTATCCACCAGTAGTGAGACGGCTCCTGCCGGATTTGAACTTCCAGCAGATCTGTATATCTCTGAACCAGTTCTTTGATCTTATCGTCTGAAGATATGCCTGAATTTAAAATATCCTGAAAATCGATTTCGGTGAATGTTAAATGATGAAGACTGATATCTTTCTTATCCCTGACTGTATTTACGATCAGCATAGGAACATTGTGTTTAAGACAGATAACGGCTGGATTTTTGTGTGTCGAAGCCGGTTTACCGAAAAAGTTTACAAAAATACCGAGCTTCCGTCCGGCATCCTGGTCCGAAAGAAGAGCTATAATATAATTATCTTTTAAGGCACGGAACAGCTTGATCATGTTTTTGCGGTGAATAACAAGAAGTCCCGCTTTTTCTCTCGGAATGTCAATAAGTTTTTCGGTAAGCTTATTTTTCTGATTAGCCACAACGAATGCTGATTTTATACCGAAGCATGTTGAATAGTGTCCGCCTGCCTCAAAAAAACCGTAATGTCCGCCGACGACCACGCAGCCTCTCCCCTCTTCATTGACCCTGAAAATAAGTTTTTTCGAGCTGTCGTCAATTATAAGGTGATTCAATTTCTGCTCTTTTGATAAATACATATATTTATAACTTTCAAATGACGACATCAGTATATGCTCGTAGCATTGATTTCTGATCTTTTTTCTTTCCTGTATACTCAAATCAGGAAAAGCTACGGCAAGATTGTCCATAGCTGTTTTGTTTCTGACTTTATAAAACAAAGTTACAGTTTTTGCCAGCAGTTTTGCAATTAAAACTACCGCTTTTAAAGGCAATATTCTTATTATTGCCTGGAAGATAAGCATGATATAATATTCGAAGTAATGCTGAAATTTATACTTCATTCAAATCCCTTCAGAAACAAAAAGCGACGAAAATTTTCGTCGCTTTTTATTATCTGTTTCAAATAAAATTAAAAACCCTTTACGATACTTTTAAGAGTTTCAATGTATTTATCCATTTCCTCTCTGCTTCTTTTTTCCGTCACGGTCACAAGGAACTCATCTTTAGCCATGCCGAATCTTTTAAGCGGTATTCCGGCGAAAATATCGTGTTCGAGCATTTTTTCCATGATCTTGTCAACACAGTATTTCGATCTTACTACAAACTCTTTAAAGAAGGGTTTATTATACTTCAGTTCAAGACCTTCAACTTCTTTAATTCTGGAAGCAAGGTAATGACTTCTCCAATAGCAGTTCTCTGCGACTTCTTTTAACCCTTCCTCGCCCATAGTGTTAAGATATATTCCGGCTGCTAAAGCGCAGAGCGCCTGATTTGAACATATATTCGATGTCGCTTTATCTCTTCTGATGTGCTGCTCTCTTGTCTGAAGCGTCAGAACGAAACCTCTTTTACCGTCAACATCCTGGGTTACGCCTACAACTCTGCCCGGTATTTTTCTCATGAACTGTTTGGTCGATGCGAAAATGCCGAGGTAAGGTCCACCGAAAGCCTGAGGCAATCCGAGCGCCTGTCCTTCCGCAACTACGATATCGGCGCCATATTCTGAAGGTTTCTTGAAAAGGCCGATACTTATCGGGTCTATAGCTACGATCAGTAACCCTTTTTTGCCGTGGATCAGGTCCGCGACTCCCTGATAGTCCTCGAGATTACCGAAAAAGTTCGGGTTCTGCACGATTATACAGGCTGTATCATCATCGATCGCCTTTTTAAAATTATCAAGCGCTGCGGCACCGTCAGAAACATCCGCAGTGATTATTTCGTATTTCATGGACTGTGTAAATGTTTTTACAACATCTATCCAGCCGGGATTTACTGTTGAAGAAATAAGTATTTTATTTTTTCTAGTGCTTCTGCAGGCCAATATCGCCGCTTCCGCCATTGAAGTTGCGCCGTCATACATGGAGGCATTGCTTATATCCATCCCTGTAAGATTGCATACGAGCGACTGATATTCATATATGCTCTGAAGAGTGCCCTGACTGATCTCGGCCTGATAAGGAGTGTAAGCTGTCTGAAACTCGGGTCTTGATATCAGATACGGTACGATTGAAGGTATATAATGGTCATAAGATCCTGCACCCATGTAAGAAGTTATATCTGATGTGTTTTTATTTTTTCCGGCAAGGCATTTCATCTGTTTGGTGATTTCCAGTTCGCTTTGTCCGTGGCCAAGACCCAGCCTTCCCTTGAAAAGAAACTCTTCGGGTATTTCTTTCAGAAGTTCTTTAAAATCTTTAACGCCGATCGCTTCAAGCATTTCTTTTCTGTCTTTGTCTGTATTGCTTATATAAGGCATTTTTATCCCGTATTTTTATTCTACATGTGCTTTGTAAGCATCCGCATTCATAAGTGAAGACGCCTCGGAACTGTCGCTCATTTTCACTTTTACGATCCATCCCTTTCCGTAGCAATCCTGGTTTACCAGCTCTGGATTACTTTCGAGATCCGAGTTAACTTCAATTACCTCTCCCGAAACAGGCGAGAAAATATCTGAAGCAGCTTTAACGGCTTCAATAACGCCTAAACTGTCCCCTTTGCTTATCGTATCTCCCGCTTGAGGCAATTCAAGGTAAGTTATATCTCCCAGCTGTTCCTGGGCATATTCTGAAACTCCTATTGTTGCTACGCCGCCAACGATCCTGGCATATTCATGGTCTTCGGTAAAAAGCAAGTCTTTTGGAAAATCCATTTTCCTCTCCTGAATTTATTTATTTGAGTTGTAATCACCAAGTTCATAATTGTTATCGCCTGAAGAATCAAGTCCTTTAAGCCTTCTTTCAAAGTCAGCCGGTGTAGAAGCGCCTCTCATAGCTTCTTCATAAGAAATAAGCCCCTTCTCATAAAGCTTATAGATACTCTGATCAAAATTGTGCATTCCGTATATAACTTCGCCTTTTTCGATCGACATTCTTATATCAGCCTGTTTGGTAGGATCGATTATCGCTTCTTTTACAGTTTCATTATTGATAAGAATTTCGGTTGCCGGCACCCTGCCTTTTCCATCTCTTGTCGGGATCAGCCTCTGAGATACGATACATGTTAAAGTAACTGCGAGCAGATTCCTTACCTCATTCTGAAGATCCCCGGGAAAGAATGACAGAATACGGCTGATAGTCTGAATTGCGTCAGTTGTGTGAAGTGTGGTAAAAACAAGATGACCCGTATTCGCCGCTCTGATTGCTGTGTACATACTGTCAGGATCACGGATCTCGCCGATCATTATGATATCGGGGTCCTGCCTTAGAAGATATCTGAGCGAACCCTGATATGAATCGGTATCGCTTCCAACTTCTCTCTGATGAATAACAGATTTTTTATCCCTGAATAAAAACTCTATAGGGTCTTCAATAGTAATGATATTGGTTCTTCTGGTCTGATTTATATATTCAAGCATGGAAGCTATCGTTGTTGATTTTCCCGAACCAACAGTTCCGGTTACAATTATCATCCCCCTGGGAGTTGAACATGCTTTTTTTAATACTTCCGGAAGATGAAGTTCGTCAATTGATTTGATATCGAAAGGGATCGCCCTGATCGCGACGGCGACCGTACCTCTCTGCTTATATATGTTTACCCTGAATCGTCCGACGCCCTTAACTCCGAATCCGAAGTCAACCTCTTTCTGTTCGGCAAAAGTATCTTTTTCCTTTTTCCCCATAAGACCATCTGCAATATCGTTCATTTCATCCATACCTATAACTTCATCACCCCAGTCAACGAGTTCTCCGTTGATCCTGAAGATGGGCTTTATGCCTACTTTAAGGTGAATATCAGATCCTCCCATTTCGAGAAGGGAAGCGAACATTTTTTGAAGATCCAGCATAATTTTCTCCGCTTGATAAATTGTTTAGAGAATATATTTTATTTCAACTCTCAAGTCAATATAATTTATAGTAAATTCTTTTATGTTTTTTTGTTTACTTAGACTTATTTTTTCGTTATTATTTACAAAAATTTCAGGGGTACCGTTTGAAACTTCATCTGATTAAAATTGTACTGTTTGTCATTCTTATTACCGCATTTAATTCTGCTGCACAGGAATTAAGGAATATCGCCGTACCCCGCCATAAATATCTTTACGAATACAGAGAAATCTACCTCGCCAGAGTACGCGACAGCCTGAACTCCGAGTTATATAAGATCAGGGTTGATAAAAATTCGGTCAATAGCCTTACGGATGAAATTTATAGCAAAACCTTCGGATATAACCGTTATAAATACAGCTTGTGTAACCAAATTGATTCAGTGAAACTACTCGAATTTACACATAACGACCTTTCATCGTCGGCTTTTTTTAAAAGTAAAATCCCTGTATGGTCCGATTCCGCGCTTATCGAGTATTTAACTTTCAGAATAGAGCTGAACCTTATCAAGAATTACTTTTCTGAATTTAATCTTTCCGAATTTAAAACTACTGGTGTGTATAAGGATTTTCTCCAAAGGATAGAGAAAGACTCGCTTTCAGTAACAGATTTTGATAATGTTCTAGAAAAGATTCAGAAGATCGGTTTTGATCCTCTGCATTTTTATTATAAACCTAAATCAAAAGAAGAGCAGCTTAAAGCTGATGAATTTAATATTGAGAAATTCGATTTCGACGAAATGATAAGATTCACACAAGACCATTCATCCAGCCTCGACTCTGCTGAAGCCCGTTACAAAGTCAACAAAGAGATCATAGTCGCTATTTTGAGAAAGGAAACGCATCTGGGTCAATTTGAGCTTAAATACAATCCTTTTGAAGTTCTTCTCGGTCAGGCTCTGTATTCAATAACTAATCCCGCGACAGAGATTGCTGAACGTGCAAATAACTTAAAAAGGATATCAAGGCTTCAGACTTCAGCGGCCAACAGCCTGTATTATATTATCCAATTCTGCATAGAGAACTCTTTTGATCCTCAGAATTTGAGAAGTAACGCTGTTGGCGCTATGGGGCATCCTCAGTTCATGCCTTTCAATCTTCACCTCGCACGAGACGGGAACGGGGACGGAGTAATAGATCTTACGAACATTGACGATTCTATAATGAGCATTGGAAATTTTCTTTCTGACAGAGGCTGGAATAAATTTTATGCCCTTAACAAGTCGAACAAGAGCAGAATCGTTAAACTTATACTTACCTATAATCCGAATGATTCATACGCAGATTCCATCTATGAAATAGCTTTAGAGTTAGCAAAACGGTCTGAAAAATAAAAAGGCGGTCAAAGTTTTTTAAGTAATTTTACCGGATAATCGAAAATGAGGAAATCATTCTCGCCTTCCCAGCTTTTGAAGCGGTTCTTTTTGAACTCATTATATGAAATTTTATCTTTCTTATTTATAACTACGCACAAAGCCTGCTGTCCGTCTTTATAAGCAAGTTTTTTTACGCCCTGAAGAAGTTCTTTGAAATATTTTTCGTTTTCTGCTTCGAACAGGCTTATGAAAAAATCTTCTTTTTCTCTAATGGTATATAGACACATTGCTCTGATCTTTCCGCCTTCCCTTATGGTCAAGCACTTATCCTTTTCAATGTAATCTTTAACTATCATTTCATTGGTGTATGGCCTGACTACCCATGAAAAGCAGATCCCCGTTTTATTGGCTCTGATCCAATTCGATTTTTTAAGATAATCCAATATTTGCTTATTATTCCTGTCTGCCTTTGTTCTATTTCCTTTGTATTCCGGAACTACATTCCTTTTCGGAAGACTTAAATATTTATGGTTTCTTTTCTCGAGAACTCTGAATCCCATTTTGGTAAATAACCCGATAGATTCGACATTATGAAAATAGGTTGCGAACCTTATCGTCTTCACTTTTGGGTCTTTTGCAAGCTTTGTTAATAAATGCCCGCTCAAGAACCTGCCCACGCCCTTCACTTTCATTTTTAGGTCCTTGCGCAGACCTTCGATCCATGCGTCAGAATCAGAAAGCATAGTCAGTTTTTCAAATCCGACCAGTTTGCCCTTTTTATCAATGGCTCCGGCGAATTCGCCTTTTCTATCTTTCACCCATGAATTGAAGACAAGGGGCATGTAGTCATTTCCTTCCCAAATGTTCTTTACTATTTCGAGCATTCTCGGCTTATCTTTAAGCGTAATTTTCCTTATTTTCAGATCGGTCAAAAAAACCTCTTTTAATGCATTACTTTTTTATTCAGTTTTTTGCTGTATTCATCTATCGAATAAACATACTTAGCCGCCAGCCTTTCCGGTCTTGATTCATCTCCGATTACTTTCTTTTTCTTTGATCTTTTTCCAACGGCAATAAGCGCGATAACATGCCACTCTTCAGGTATGGAAAGTAATTTTTTTGTTTTCTCATGCGAATACCCGGCTATCACATGGGCGACAAGACCCATTTCAGTGGCTTTCAACAGAAGCTGGCCCACTCCGAGCCCTGTATCAAAAAGATAATACTCTATTCCTTTTGCCACACAATCAAGCTCTTTTTTCGATAAAACCGCGATAATGCAGGAAGAATCGAAGACCCACTCATTTCCCTTACTTACAACCGTCTTGAATTTTTCAAGAAGTTCATTTTTTCTGACAAAAATAAATTTCCAAGGCTGGTTGTTAAAACATGAAGGCGCAAGACTTGCAGCACAGACAAGATCAGATATTATCTTATCTGTGACTTCGATCTTATCCAGCGCTCGAAATGATCTTCTTTTCTGGATAGCTAATTGAACTTTCATTTTATCTCCCCGAACAATTTTCTGATCAAATTTTCTATCTCTTGTCTGATCACGCTTACAGATCCATCGTCATTAATAATACGACTTGTTTTCTTGTCAATCAAGTAAATTATTTTTTTATCCGGATTTTTTGGAAAAGGCAGTTTTTCAAGATTTGTGCGTAGGACTTTTAGGCTTTTAAATTTTTTCTGATAAATAAAATTCATCAGATCGGAATTTAATACCGCCATTACAGATTTTATCGTATAGCCCTTTAATTTGGGAATCAGAAAATTTGCGCTGTTGATCGAACAAATACCGTCTGCGTCATAAGCAAAAACAAGTCTGTCTGATACGAATTTATAAAACAGTTTTTCTTTTACTGAGAACAAATTATTCTTTGGTACCTGCTGAAATAAAGAAAAATCGTCAGTCATATATTTTTTATTTCCTGTCAGATTGTACTGCCGGATATTTTTGCCTGTAACTACTTTAACATGATACTTTTCTGATATTTCATTACTCACGAATCTTTTGTTGTCGCCGGTTACGATGCCCATGCTCCATTCCGCATTGTTCTTTAAAGTGACATGCGGTCTATTGTAGATTTTGCAGAGCGTTTTTCTGTCATTTTCGGTTATATTGATATTGTAAACCTGATCCATATCTTCTAGAAATAGAGCTTGCGAGATCTTCTGACCGCAAGCTTCGATCATATGTGATCTTTCCGGTAAAGCTTTTTTTATATCTATTCTTATCACGGCCGAGAATACTTTTGAAAACACCCGCCCGTAGGATTTTATTTTTATTATTGTCGTTTTCTCTGCAATATGTTTTCTTATGCGGGCGAATTTTTTTACATATAGAAAGGATTCCGGAAGAATGTAAGAAAGAATTCCTCCGGATTTTAAAGCTGTCAGTCCATATATCAGAAAATATTCAAGAGTATCTCCGGTTGCAGCTGTATGATAAATATCTCTTAACTTTCTTTTGTAATCGTTTGCATATCGTGCTCCCCATGGCGGATTTGTGAAGATAAAATCGAATTTTTCAATCTCCAGGTTCAATAGACTGTCATAGTGACTGAGATCGACATTTTCGCCGTTAAACTGACCAAGTTCTTTTTTCGCGATCCTCACTGCGCTTTTATCAGTATCGTAGCCGCAGATATTAACATCTATCCCTGAACCTAAAATGTATTTAAGAAATCTGCCCGTTCCGCAGCAGGGATCGCAGACCGTTCCTTTTATGTCCTGCCTGTAATCTTCAATAATATCTTCGATAAGACTGTCAGGAGTATAGAAAGACCCCTGCTTTGACTTCAACCCGTCTGTTTTATCTGCCTGAAACTTTATGTCATCGGATTGCAGTTCAACCCCGGCTGCTAAAAGTTCATGAGGATAAGTCTTATTATTTAGATATGTTTTATTCGCTCTTAAATTCAGTTTGTTTAAAACGCCGGTTTCAATGTTTCTTTTTACCGATCGCACGGAAGAATATAGAATCCCCTCATCCGTTTTCAGGATTATCCCGGCTCTTATCCAGTTTTGTATAGTAGCTGAAGACACGCTCAGTTCAGATGCCGCGTCGGATAGCGAGATATATTTTTTTTTTGCATTCATTTATAAAGAAAATTCACAGCCGCAGTAATTCTGCCTGTAAAGCCCGTATTCGGCACTGAGTTCAATTGATCTTTTGAATCCGTTCTTCTTTTTAAAATCCGAAACCAGGAATTTTATTCCGTAAGTTTCTGATAAACTTATTCCGGTACTGTTTATCACTTCTGCATTTTTATGAGGACTTACTGTCAGAGTTGTGGTAAAATAATCAAAATTCAGTTCCTTAGCCTTTCCAGCAGTTTTTGACAACCTCAGATCAAAGCATTTCGAGCACCTTCCTGTTCCCTCTTTTTCTTCCTCATAACCTTTTGCGCAGGCTGCAAATTCTAATGGAGAGTATTCTTCATGAATAAACCCGATCTTATTTCCTTTATCAAAGTCTTTTAAGAATTGTCTGAGCTCTGTTAAACGCCTTATATATTCTTTTTCGGGATAAATATTCGGATTGAAGAAATAAATTGTGATATCAAAATTATCCCTGAGAAATTCAATGACGGAAGAGCTGCATGGCGCGCAGCATGCATGAAGGAATAGTTTAGGTGTCAGGCCTTCGAGCTTTAACCTTTCAAGTTCTTTTTCATATACTGATTGATAGTTTATAGATAGTTTCATGGATTATAATTTAGTTAGGATCTCATACCCCTGCTCAGTCACTAGAACCGTATGCTCGAACTGCGCAGAAAGAGAATTATCTTTAGTTTTTACGGTCCAGCCGTCTTTTTTTGAAGTTATAACTTCATACCTGCCTTCATTTATCATAGGCTCGACAGTAAAACACATACCCGGTTTAAGTCTGATCTTATTTAAAGTAGTATAAAAATGATAGACATGAGGGTCCTCGTGAAATTCATTACCGATCCCGTGCCCGCCGTATTCCCTCACGATAGAATAGCCGATCTTTGAAATATATTTTTCTATGGCTCTCCCTACCTCGTACAGATATGCGTCAGGTTTTACAGCTTCTATACCGCGGTACATGGCGTTCTCGGTCCGTTCAACTAAAAGCCTCGCCGATTCCGATACATTGCCTATCATGAAAGTGGATGATGTATCCCCGAAATAACCGTCCAGGATGACAGTTATGTCCACATTCACTATATCTCCGCTTTTTAGGATCTGATCTTTATCGGGTATCCCGTGGCAAACAATATTATTTACTGAAGTGCATATGCTTTTCGGATATCCGTGATAGTTAAGCGGTGCGGGAATCGCTCCGTTACTTATTATATAATCATGACACAGATCATTGAGGTTTCCTGTCGATTGCCCCTCAGTTACATAAGGAGCTATGTAATCGAGAACGCGGGCTGCAAGCTTCCCTGCGTTTCGCATTTTAGTGATTTCTGAACGGTCTTTTATTTTAATCATTTACTTCAGTTACTTTTTTACTTTTTTTGGTTTATATCCGTCATCCGCTTCAATTTCTTTAAAAAGATTAGCCATTTCTATAGCGGAGAGCATTGCATCCCAGCCTTTATTTCCGGATTTCGAACCGGCTCTCTCGATAGCCTGTTCGATCGAATCGGTCGTAAGCACTCCGAATATAACGGGTTTATTGCTTTCCAGACTTACATGGGCGATCCCTTTTGACACCTCCGCCGCGACATACTCAAAATGCGGCGTATTACCTCTTATTACTGCTCCGAGACAGACGATCGCGTCATACTTGTCTCTATGAATATTGGCAAGTTTCTTAGCTGTAAGCGGTATTTCAAACGCGCCAGGCACCATGATCAGTTCCAGATCCTCCTTATCACCGCCGTGTCTGATAAAACAGTCTTCAGCTCCGCCGATAAGCCTTGTAGTGATAATTTCGTTGAATCTTGAACCCACTATTGCTATTTTTAGCCCGTCAGCCTTCAATTGTCCGTTTATTTTTTTCATAATGCGCCTCTCTTTAATTATTTAAATCTGTCTGATTTTCTTTTACGGGGATCGCGATAGTGAATTCCGTGCCCTTGTCCGTTTCAGATTCGAAAGTGATCTTAGCCCCATAGGGTTTTAAAAGGGAACGAACGCTGTCGAGCCCCAGTCCGGTTCCGTTCGGCTCTTCACCTTTGGCATCTTTAAACTTAGGTTTAGTAGTGAAAAAAGGGTCGAATATTTTATCCGCTATTTCGTGCGGTATTCCTCTCCCTGTGTCTTTAATTTTAACAAAAATCACTCCGCTTTCATAATACATCACAATATCCATCTTTTTAACCGGAGAATCCCACATTGCGTCAACGCCGTTCTTTATTATATTCACAAAACTTTGCGAAAAATCTGAATACAGGCCATATATCACAGGCAGGTCAGACTGAATACTGATATTTTTTTCTATCCTGTTCTTAAAAAACTGGTTCGCATAAAGAAACTCTATTTCCTGATTCATTACATAAGCAAGATTAAGCGCTTCTTTACTTAACGACTGCTGATCCCTTGATTTTGACATCATGTTTTTTATTATCTTTGAAAGCTTGCTTACGGACTGGTCAATAAGCTCGAAGAATTTCATTATATCCGTGATATTATCACTGATTTCACAATCGTCTCCGTATTTCTCCGACAGCTTCTCTTTGAATTTAATTAGCCTTGAATGCTGAAGCTGAGCACTGCTTTTTATTCCGGTCAAAGGAGTACTCATATTATGGGCGACCCCCTGAAGCATCATCCCGAATTCTGCGAGCTTTGACTGATTCTGAAGTTTGAGTTCGAAAGACTTGTTTTCGGATTCAAGCCTTTTCTGTTCGCGCATATCTCTTCCTATACCAAGACTTCCGATAACTTTTCCGTTATGAACAAGTGATGATATCGAAAGATGGATAGGGATCTCCTCTCCGTTCTTAGCCTGATACAGAACTTCGCCTGTAAAATTGCCTGTACTTTCGAGTGATTTGAAAAGTTTTTTTATGTTTTCTTCCTGATCCTTATTTTTGACAAGGAAGTCAGCCACATGCCTTCCCATCATCTCATCCCTGGTATAACCAAGAATATTGAGAAGAGATGTATTGACATGGTTTATTCTTATCTTTGTGTCAGTACCATAGATCGTATAAAGATCCGTCAGAGAGTTATATATTGACATGAAAATTGTGTTTACCGCAGAATCTTCAACTCTCAGTCTGAATGAGCTGAATTTGACAAACATTCCGACTATGTTATTGTTGTCGTCCAGGATAGGGTTCAATTTCATAGTAGTGGCGATGATCCTGCTTTTGTAATCTACGAGATCGAATCTTATGATCCCGTCTTTGAATTTTTTTAAAAGTGCGTTCCTTATTAAGTTCTGAAATTTTATTTTATCCTTTTCGTGAATTGCATCGAGAATGCTTGTGCCGAAAAGTTCGGTTCTCGGTTTATTCATCATTCTGCAGAATTTCAGATTACAGTCGATTATTTTAAAATAATTGTTTATCTCTACATAAATATCTTGTGCGATATCGATATAGTCCTGAGCTACAGATCCTTTTCTGACGTATAATTCTTTAAATTCCGACATATTCACTTCTTTTAAAATAATACTTCTCCTGTCATTTCATCCGGTATATCCAATCCCATTAACTTAAGGATCGTCGGAGCTATGTCGCCGAGTTTACCTTCCTTAAGTTTTAATTCCTTTTTTGTTATAAGGAAAGGCACTCTGTTCTTTGTATGGGCCGTGAAAGGGGTTTTTCCGTCCATCATATACTCTGCATTTCCATGATCGGCTGTAACTAAAAGAATATAACCGTTCTTATCGGCCGCTGAAACTATTCTATCCATGCAGGCATCTACAGTTTCAACAGCTTTTTTTGCAGCTTCAAAAATCCCGGTATGGCCAACCATGTCGCAGTTAGCGAAGTTTAAAATTATCAGATCGTGAACATTTTTATCCATTTCATCTACTGCTTTGTCGGTGACCTGGAAAGCCGACATTTCAGGCTGCAGATCATAAGTGGCTATTTTCGGTGAAGGTATCAGTATTCTTTCCTCGCCTTCGAATTTCTTCTCGACTCCACCGTTGAAAAAGAATGTTACATGCGCATATTTTTCTGTTTCAGCAATTCTTAGTTGATTCAGCCCTGCTTTTGAAATTACCTCGCCGAGTATGTTCTCCATGTGCTGTTTTGGGAACAGGGTTTTGAACGGAAAGTCTTCACGATATTCAGTCATAGTCACATAATCAAGGTCCAGTTTTTTCGTTCCTACTGAGCCGCTTTCAAGAGAATTTAATGCCGAGCTTATTTCTCTTGCTCTGTCAGCCCTGAAATTATAGAAAAAAACGGAATCACCTTTGCATATTTTTGCCACAGGGACACTGTTTTTGTAAACGGCTGCAGGCGCTATGAACTCATCTGTAATTCCGCTGAGATATGATTTTCTGATTATTTCCTCAGCTGTTACATCCAAAGCTTCTTGAGGAGGATCGGTCAGGATGTCATAAGCCTTTTTTATCCTGTCCCAGCGGTTATCCCTGTCCATAGCATAATACCTACCCGATACTGTAGCTATGCGGGCGTTTGTACCTTTCAAGAATATTTCCAGTTCACGAACGAAACCCAAACCGCTTTCAGGAGGAGTATCCCTTCCGTCAGTAAAGACATGAATAAATATCTTTTTAAGCAATCCCGAAGACGCTATTCTGACGATCTCCTTGAGGTGAACAACTGACGAGTGAACATCTCCGTCAGATAGAAGACCCATAATATGCAGAGATTTGTCTCTTTTCAAAGTGTTTTCAAGCAGATCAGTAAGAACCTGATTTTTTTCAAACTCACCGTCTTCAATTGATTTGTGGATCCTCGCTATATCCTGAAATACTACTCTACCTGCGCCTATATTAAGATGCCCGACCTCGCTGTTTCCCATCGTTCCTTTTGGAAGGCCCACATCGAACCCTGAGCAGACCAGCGAAGAAGACGGGTAATAGGAGAATAATTTGTCAAGACAGGGTTTATTTGATCTTGTTACAGCATTGAATTCGTAGTCTGGTCCGGTACCGTACCCATCGAGGATACACAGCATTACTTTTTGTTTTTTCAATTTAATATCCGAAGTAGATGCCCAGACCATAATTCATGCCTTCAAAATCAAGATCTGGGACATTTTTTATAGATTCAAAACCGTTATTTATTTCGCCGTTATCCGAAACAAACCCGTACGTATAGCCTATTGTGATCCCGACTGCAATTCGGGAACTTAGGAACATTCTCAGTCCGTTATTTACACCGAAAACAAAAAGATCTGATGAATAGTTCACCGATCTGTTATAGTCATAAATATAACTGCCGGGATCAAATGAATCCCAAACATCCCCGAATGACTGGTCCCCGTAATCCTGACTCAGGATCAACTCGATACTGCCGTAGCTTCCGTTGAATGATCCGAAATATTCAAAAGAGCCGAATATTGATTTTCTATAATTAACTGTCAGTCCGAAAAATGACATCCTGTATGAGACCGATCTGTCGAGCTTTAAGCTGTCGATCTCTACTATTTTCTGAACCAAATCTGAACCCGTAAAATAATGAACACCTATTCCAAAAGCTGAATTTGCGTTCCCGCATATTTCTCCTCCGTATAAAAAAACAGATCTATCAAATTCGCCTGCCCCAAATTCTTTTACTTCGTCATTTATTTCGCTGATGAACGAAGGGTATAGATTGTATGTTCCGCTTATATATCCCTTATCAAATCCCTGGAACTGTCCATTGGATCTGTTTCCCTGCGCACAAAGAAATACAGCCGTCATTATTAAAATTACAATTGTTTTTTTGAGCATACGACTCCTGATCCTCCATTTTAAGAGTTTAATTAATGATTATAAGCAAATCCTTTGGGATTATCAACAAAATTTACTACTTTTTTATATTGATTTATTCTTTAAATTTCTTATATTCACACTAAGCCCACAAAAAGTGCGCCCGCAAAAAGAAAATTCAGCCGGAGGTTTAGATGCGTAAATTCATTTTGTCACTGATCATAGCGGTAATATCCTCATTTTTTATTTCCTCATGTACCCCGACAAGGGGCGTAACCGAGGCTAAATACGGTCCGGACGACCCTTCAAATAAGATCGTAATAGAGGAGGATCTCAGTAAAAGAGATATGATAGACGGTTACAGGATAAAAGTAGCTTCAGTCGATGCGGAAAGGGACGCTCTTGTGCTTGAAAAACAGATAGTTGAAGCTGTACAGGAACCCGTTTATATGGAATTTATCGTCGATAAATACATGATCTATGCCGGAGACTGTCAGAATAAAGAAGAAGCCAACGTTCTGAAAGACAAGCTTCTAGCGGCAGGATTTGACAAAGTCTATTCAGTTCCGAAAAAAGTTTATAAAAAAGAGATCGTTCTTCCTGAAGCTTCAGAACCTTCTTCAAACGTAACCGAATCTGTACCTGTAGCGGAAAAAGAAACTTTTAATAAAGTTATAGGATATCGTGTGCAGATATTTGCCGCTAAAGAGAAAGCGAACGCCGAAAAAATAAAAACGCTTGCAATGAAAGACATAACCGAAAGAATCTATATAATCCTTGCCGATGATAATCTTTATAAAGTACAGCTTGGAGATTATCTCTCAAAGATCGACGCCGAAAAAATGAGAGACAAAATTAAATCTCTGCCAAATTACGCCGATGCATTTGTTCAGAATACATACATTTTTTATGATAAATCCGCTGACTCGGGCGAGTACTACATTCAGATAGGTGCTTTTTCCACAAGAGAATCCGCGGATGAATTCATAACTAAGAAGCTTTCTGATCTGGGATATACGAATGCGGTAGTTTACAATGAAAACAGCCTTTTCAAGGTTTTAATAGGCGGATATGCGACCAATCAGGAAGCTCTGGATATAAAAGACAAATTGAAAAATGACGGCTTTGAAGGCTCCTGGATAATTCAGAAATAATCCCAGCTCAAAATTTTCAAGCACCCCTCGAGGGGTGTTTTTTTTTGAAATTTTTTCTTGATAACGTAGCATTTCTACTATATATTGGAACATTGAAGTATTAAAAAGGGAATTGATTATGAAAAAGCTGCTTACTCTATTAATAATGATAACCGTCATTACGGTTTTCGCTCAGACAGATTTTGATCCTGAAAAGAATGTCACTGTCAGTCACTGCTTCGATAAAACCGATTTGAAACCGGGAGATGAATTCAGACTTTCACTTTCGATTGATGTCCCTTCAGGTTATCATATAACCGAAGGTGAGTATTTTTACTTCGACACATCAGGATTTCCTGAGCTGGGAGAAAAAGGAAATAACACTTCAGGAAAAAGCACATACAAAAATGAACCTGTATATAAAGGTATAATCAACTATACATTTGAAGGTATTTATAAAGATTCCGTTGATAAATCCATAAAAGTCGCATATCAGATATGCTCGGAAACAGGTGACGAATCCTGTTTTATGCCTGTTGAAAAAGATGTTAGAATAGACTTCTCGCTTTGGGACCCGTCAAAGTTTAATGATAAAGCTGCAGCCGGTGAACCGGTTCCTGAAATTAAAGCCGATGAAAAGACCGTCGGAGATGTTTTGGATGCTTTCTCAGGTGATGACGATGAAATGACGCTCGAAGAAAAACTCGCTGCCATTCTTGAAGGCTCGGAAACCTGGACTCTTCTTGTTTTCCTGATAGCTTTTCTCGGAGGAATACTTGACAGCATGACGCCGTGCGTTTATCCCGTTATTCCGGTCGTGATCTCATATATGGGTGCCAAATCCGCAAAGAAAAAATCAGCCGGATTCTTCCTGTCATTATTTTTTGTGGTGGGCCTTGCCATAACATATTCTGTTGTAGGACTGCTCGCATCATTTCTGGGCGGTATCTTCGGGGTCGGCGATATAGCCGCCAATCCTTATGTCAGAGTGGTGATCGCATCGATCTTTACGATTCTGGCTCTGAGCATGTTCGGTGTGTGGGATATGAATATCATTTCTTCGGATCAGCAGACTAAATGGATGAAAAAAGGAAAGGAAAGCAAGGGTATCTTAGGCGCAATGATAATAGGAATGGTAAGCGGAGTAGTGGCCGCTCCCTGCGTAGGGCCTGTTCTTGCGGTCCTTCTCATCCATGTTGCGACCGCGGGAGATATTCTTTACGGCTGGCTCTTATTCATAGCTTTCGCATTCGGGCTTGGTTTATTGTTCATTGTGCTCGGAACTTTTTCCGGAGCCATCAATGCTCTGCCCCACGCAGGATCATGGATGGTAAAAATAAAGAAATTCTTCGGCGTAGTTATGATCGGCGCGGCTCTTTTCTTTATCAGCATAGTGATCCCGGATCAGCTGCTTAATTTTCTGATAGCTGTTCTTTCAATACTTCTCTCAATATATATAGGCGCTTTTTCACCAATTAATAAAGATGAAGCCAATTTTTTCACATATCTTGGAAAATCTTTAGGAATCTTCATATTTATTGTCAGTGTCGTGTTCGCATTGAAAGCGCTTTCTCATTACACACCTCTGCCTTTTTCAGCGGGCGGGGCGGGAATAGAGAATATTAACTCTGAAAAACATGTACCTTTTGAGAAAACTGACTCAGATACTCTTATAATTGAAAGAGCTGTTGAGTCTGCAAAAGGATCCGGAAAACTTGTCATGGTTGATTTCTGGGCAAAATGGTGTATGAACTGTGTGGAACTCGATAAAGTTACATGGAATCAGCCTGAAGTGATCGAATTTGCGGATAAATATTTCATTCCGATTAAGCTTGACTTTACGGATAAAGATAGCGAATTTTCAAGGAAGTACATTGCCCAGTATAAGGAATACGGCGCAACGAACATTCCTCTGATCCTTTTCATAAACTCAGACGGTGAGATTGAAGAAAAAATTCAGGGGCTTGTTGAAGGAGAAAGAATGCTTAAGAAGATGAAGAAAATTGTTTCTGATAAATAAAAAGGAGAAGTTATGAGCAACGCTCTAAAAGTCACGAAGTCAACTTTTGAAAACGAGGTTTTAACTCAGGCACAGCTTACAATAGTTAAATTTGGTGCCGAGTGGTGCGGCCCGTGCAAAAAACTCGATCCTATTATTGACGAGATCGTTAAAGAGAACGGAGATGTTAAAGTCTGTTATGTTGATATCGATCACGACGGGGAACTAGCTGCCGAATACGGCATACTTTCTGTTCCCTCCACATTGTTTTTTAAACAGGGAAAAGTAATGTCGTCAATAATCGGTCTTGTTCCAAAAGCCAAGCTGCAGACTGCTATAGATCAGTATAAATAGTTTATTATCTCAACTAAAAAAAGACCGTTTCAAACGGTCTTTTTATTTTTCCTCGAAATGTTCAACAGTATAAATTTCGATCTTAGGCTTGTTATAAAAAATAAAATCAGGCGACAAACCGGCTTTTCTACAAAGATGACTGAAAAACTGTTCATGCGTGTACAGCTGATCCCATACCTGCGGAAGAAAAGTGGCGGAATTATAACTGTATGTCAGATAGACACCATGCTGATTAGGAACGATCTTCGTTTTAAGATCTGAAAAATCCTCATATTCTATCTGAGTTCTTTCGGATAATATTGAAATCTCGATTTTGATCTCATTTAGCTCTGATCTATCAAGCGGAGCGAATCTGGTATCCCTGAAAGCCGAATTAACGGAATTTGAAATAATATCCTCATAAAGCGGTCTGTAAGCTTCAAGAGTTCCGATGCACCCTCTAAGGTCATTATTCTTCGTTAAAGTCACAAAACAGGCTCCGTCGGACAGAATTTCAGACGGAACTGAATCTTTGTCTATAGTTTTTTTTATATTCGTTCGTTCGAAATGGCTTTTGATGCTCTCTCTTGCAAGATTAAGTAGAAATAGCTTTGTACTTTCTCCGGTCATCAGTATCCCAAAAGTCTTCTATATTCATTTTTGTTCTTAAGGAGTTCTACTGCTTTTCTTATCTGAGGATCTCTCTGATTTATTATTCTGTATTTTTCCCTGTTGCCGTTTTTATAAACTCCGAATTCAACCGCTATATTTGACCTTATCTCTTCAATATTATTATTAAAATCATTCCCTCCGGATCTTTTGAAAACATCCAGAGTTTGTTTTATCTGTCTGATTATATCTTCGGAATATTTGTTTTTTTCAGAAAATGAAAGTAGCGAGTCCGTCATGGTTTCACCGGAACTTACATATTCGAATTTATTTTTCTTAATATAATCCCGGAACTCATTTACAAGACCGTCGTCAGTAGTTCCGCTGTATTTGAAATCCGGATGCTCAATATGAAAATCGTACATGAAATCACTGAACAGGTTGTTCATTTTAAGAGAAGCCACATAATCGGAATATTTTTTGTCTTCGATCCTTACATCCGGAATTATTCCAACGCCTGAAGGCACTTTTCTGCCGTTTATGTAAGTTTTAAAAAAAGCAGTATCGGTACCGTTGAGGGTTTTATCCCCGAAATAATCTTCTTTCTGAATAAGCCTGCCGCTGGCTGTGTAGTATTTCCTTACCGTCACTTTCAGATTTCTTTTTTTCATCATTCCCACATCGAACAGCTGCTGCACAAGGCCTTTACCGAAAGAAGGCTCACCGATAATTACTGCTCTGTCGTGGTCCTGAAGAGAACCTGCAAATATTTCAGAAGCCGATGCGCTTGATCCGTTTATCAAGATCGCGAGGGGTATCTCGGTATCTAAAGGCGCGGTTTCTGTAAAATATTCATTATCAATTCTGCTGCCTCTTCCTTTAGTGGAAACGATAAGCTTGCCTTTCGGAAGGAAGGAACTGCAATGCTTCACGGCTGATTCTAGCAGACCGCCGGGATTGTATCTGAGGTCGATTATAAGTGATTTTGCTCCTTGAGATATCAGTTTTTCAAATTCCTTTGTAAAATCATAATAGCTTGTCGCCGTGAACTGGGTAAGTTTAATATAGCCCACTTCATTTTCAATAACCTCAGAGTACGGAATGTTCTGGATATTGATCTTAGCCCTGGTTATGTTAAAGATCAGCAGTGATTCGGCACCTATTCTCCTGACTTTCAGTTTAAGCTTAGACCCTGCGTCTCCTCTCAGGTAATCTGATGCATCCTTTACCGACATTCCCTTTGTATCCTTATCATCTATATAAATGATCTGATCGCCGGCCCGCAATCCCACTTTTGAAGCAGGCGTGTCATCCATAGGAGATATTACCGTAAGTCTCTTCTCCGGCCCGCTAGTCCCCAGATAAATTCCTATTCCGCCGTAACTCCCGGTCGACAGTTCACTGTAATGATCAATTTCAGATTCTTTCAGAAGAACTGTGTAAGGATCTGTAACTGAAAGCATAGCGTTGATACCCTCAGTCATAAGCTCTTCTACATTCGCTGTATCTACATAATTTTCATTCAGAGTTAGAAGTATGTCAAAATACAGCTTTATATTGTCGGAGAGTTCTTTATAATAATCAGCGGATTTGTCCTGTGCCGGCAAGAATGTTATTGCTGTAAATAAAAATAGCGCGGTTAATTTTTTCATATAATATTTCTCGATTTTAAAATGTTTTTTAGCTGCCCGAATACATTTTCTTTTGATTGTGCGGCATCTATAGTGAAGACCCTTTCCGGTTCGCTTTCGGCAATACTCATAAATCCATCCCTGACCCTTTCGAAAAATTCTTTATCGGAAGATTCCATCCTGTTTATCATCTCACCTCTTGAAATCATTCTCGAAAAAGCCGATCCAACCGGGATATCAAGAAAGAAAGTAATGTCCGGCATATATTTCCCCATATCTGTCGCAAAATGATTCAGCTGCCCGATAATCTCCAGATCAAGACCTCTTCCATACCCCTGATACGCAGTAGTTGAGTCTGCGAATCTGTCAAGGACAACGATAATATTATCCTCCACCAGCTTTCTTATTTCATCTCTTACAAGCTGCGCCCTGCTGGCTATGTAGAGCAAAAGCTCTGTCTCGTTCCTCATGGAACTGTTTTTATTGTCAAGAAGCAGCTCCCTTATTTTTTCGCTTATATTATTTCCGCCGGGTTCTCTTAATACGACCGCTTTTTTATTATGCCTTTTTAACTCATCTGTCAACAAAGCTATCTGTGTGGATTTTCCGCAGCCGTCGAGCCCCTCAAAAGATATGATCATTTTATTATCACTTTAATTGTTTTTATTCTTAGCAGGCATAAGCACGCTTACAACATCGGGAATAATGATGGTATCGTTTATTCCTTTTCTGCTCAACAGATTCTGGTATTCCGCAGCTTCATCCCTGCTCTTAAATCTCCCCACTCTTATTTTGTAGAACGGATTCTCGAATATTAAAATTACATTCTCCTCTCCGAAATTTTCCATATACATCGCTTCTCTTTTCTTAGCTTCGTTAATGTTACCGGTCTTAAAGACCTGCAGTCTGAAACCGTTCACATTCTGAAATATGCTGTCTGCCTCGGATGGATCTGACCTCTCAAGCTCCGCTTCGAAAAGCTCCGGAATGTCGGTCCTGGAATTAATGTTTAAAGGCATGCTCTTAACAGAATCATTCTTAAAGTAATCGATGCCATAGAAATCAGAGGATACCTCCATGCGCAAAACATCCGCGCCGGCAGTAGAAATAATGCAGGTAAAGAATGCTGTGAAAATTAGCTTTTTCATTTAATAATACAGATTTTTAAGTCTGTTCAAATCCTCAATAAGATCTTTGTCGAGCTTCAGCAGCTCTTCTCTGTAAGTTTTCATGATCTGATTGTATTTTTCATTCTTGGGTTCTTCTTTGATCTTCTTCGAATAGTACTGGAGTTCTTTCTTTATGGATGCCGCTGCAAATTTGAATTTGGCACGGGCAAAATTAACCTGTCTTTCGTAATCTTCCGGATCTTCGTTCAGATATTCGGATAAAGCCATCATTTTTTCTTTGTACTCCTTTGACGGCAGATTCAGTTCGTTTAGAATTTTTGCGATCTTCGGGTCTTTATCCTGATAATTAAGATCAAGCTCGTTTTTTACTTCTGGTTTTACTTCTGGTTTTACTTCTGGTTTTACTTCTGGTTTTACTTCTGGTTTTACTTCTGGTTTTACTTCTGGTTTTACTTCTGGTTTTACTTCTGGTTTTACTTCTGGTTTTAC
>Ga0209467_1000151_pt1 | contig 126651 bp, 108 predicted proteins | sample Higcelwee11metaG_FD_187175 | JGI IMG/M metagenome (GOLD analysis project Ga0209467, IMG submission 187175) | Freshwater pond sediment microbial communities from the University of Edinburgh, under environmental carbon perturbations - High... | ecosystem: Environmental > Aquatic > Freshwater >...
ACTTTTTTGGTTCATTCAGTACAGGATTGTGGTTGTATGGTTTTGACACTGTTTTAAGATATTCTTCCATTTTTGGCTTTAATTCAGCTTCAATTTTCTTATGCTCTTCCTGTACTTTTCTATTAGAGATTTCAATATTATCGTAACATTCTTGTAAGAAATTAGCAAAATCCGGTTCTGTTTCTTTATTTCTCTTAATACTTTGCAGAATACAATATTTGTGATCAAGACCTTTTGTATGAAACTCTCTGTCATCTAAATTACCTACCCAATATGTCTTTTGCGGATAATTCTCTAATGCTCTCTTTTTTTTATCATAATTATATCTAAACCAAGCCTCCGGGTATTCATTATCAGGTAATTTTTTTATGCTATCTAATCGAAATTTGAATGACTGACTGATTCGAAACTCTTTAATTTTATCTTCAGTATATCCTATTTTCCTAAAGTTATCATCAGTAAAACTGTCATAATCGACATTGTCAAAATACAAAATATTTATTCCTTTATCCTCAATATACTTGTATTTTTCTTTAGCTTTCTGCAACTCGAAATAATATTTAATGTTATCATCTTTATATTTATTATGTATTGGGGTACAGACTAAACTTCCGAGTAAATTTGGTAGATATCTTTTCCAAAAACTTGAATTGTTTTTTTGGAAATTTTCAACAAGATAATCAATTATCTCATCAAATTCTGAATATTCTCTTTGGGTGAGGATTTCTATTGCGAATGTTATTTTGCTATCATAATTATCATATTTACCATAATTATCATAACAACCATATAATATATCTTCAAGATACAGATCGTCCATGAGCTTTAATTCATCATATATCTTATCTATTTCTTCTTGACTAGTAACTTTTAATGTAGAGTACAAATTAAAAGTTATAAAAAGTAGTGTTAAAATAAGAAATCTTACCATTGCTTACCTCCTTTTGACCAATCTTTTTCTTCAGGTGCATTTACATCTTCTACTCCCCTCGCTCTGTGCTCAAAATCTCCCATCCATAATGTATAATATTTTGAATTATTTATATTTGCCCAATTCCGATATTCATTACAATATACACCATACTGGTTTCCTATGATTTTCCAAGCGCCATTCGTTACATCTGGAAATGGATCTATATTATTATTCAAGCCATCGCACCATTCGTAGTTTGAAATATTATATGGAGAATCTGTGTAATCAATCCAATTTTGAATTAATGGATCATATGACTGACCCAATCCATTCAAGTCTGAAATATAGTATTCAAATCTCACCCATGTGTCTTCATCAGGAGTAAGAGGAGTCTGGAAATCACTTCGATGCTGTAACTCATGAGTAATTAATGAATAAAATAAATCTACTTTGCATTTCTCATCTGCGCTATATCTATAGTATGGTTCGGGGGTAATATAGGGATCTGAAATTGAGTTTAGATTATCGTAATGACTAAATGGTGTATTGAAAAATAAATTGCTAGCATCTCCATAATTAATCCCAAATGGAGAAAGTGGTTGAGTTGCAGCATAGCTTTCTGTCGGACTATAAACTAAATTACCTACACCACCAAAATATGCTTCCTGCCAATAATAAAAGCAGTTTGGTGTAGGATTAGAAGTAGTAGTATGAGGATTGATAAAGTCAGGGTCATAAAAAACTTTTATTTTCAAAGTGGATTCTTGATCAGTGCTATTAGTTTGATGAATATTTCCTTCACCATCAAGACACCATGCATTTAATGTTCCGTATGCGTCACCAAAGTAGTTCCAATTTTCGGCGATTGGAAGCTTTGAAGCTCTAATCTGTAAAGTAGCCGTCTGACCATAATAATTAGGAGCAACAGGCTCTACAGATTCCCAAATACCATTATCATACATATCCCAAACCCAGCCGATACAGTCCTTGCTTGCATTCGCGCTACTTTCAAATGGCTCTCCCACTACAGCGTACCAAGTTTTGTTTTCACTGCTTTCAATCACATCTTTTATCCACAGTTTATAAACATTGATATATATTTGATTTGAAGTTGAGTTCAACTGCTCATTTGTGAATAATGTGGCTTCGGTTACAGTCGTGTAGTAATGGTCTTCATCACCGTCAAGTACATTCGGCATAGCTACTGATTTTTCTTCAATGTCATCCCATGACCAGTCCTCAATTATTTGCGTTACCCCGTCGGCTCCAAGGTAATTGAACTTGAGATTATAAGCCGGGACGCCGACAACACTAGACGGATCAAAAACCGCTGAAAAGGATATATTTCTACCTTCCATGCACTCTCCGTCAACATTTTCTTCGACAGTTAGCATTATGTTTACTGGGTCAGGGCAGCCATCGCTGTCATTAAATCCATCATAGTCTTCAGAACTAGTGGGACAATTATCGGACTCATCAACTATTCCGTCGTTGTCACCATCAGTTTCAGGGCAGCCGTCATCGTCGTAAATTCCGTCTTTATCCTCCGGGTTATCGGGACATGCATCTTTTGAATCAGGGATACCATCGTTATCTCTATCGTTGTCAATTTCAATTTGAAAACTAGCAGTCGCATATCCGTTGAATTCGGGATAAGTATAAGTATCTATAAAAGCGACCACATTATATGTTCCGATGGTACCTCCTGTAAAAGGAATATCAATATTTCCGTCACTGTAATTGATAACCGTGAAAGTTGAGGTAGAATTGTCTGGTTTGGTTATCGTGATATTTACATTTACTGGAGGAAAAGTAATACTGCAAGAAGGATCACGATCGACATAATCAATAGCGGCTTTTAATGGATTTGGTACAGTATTAATTGTATAAACATAATTTGTCGGGGACACAGCTTTAATTAATAAATATGGACTTATTCCAAATATTGGAGACTTAAGAATCAAAGCATCTTGGCAAAATGTACTTACTATGAAAAATAATATTATTATGCGAACTTTTCTCATTTGGTAACCCTGCCCAAATTATTTTATTATCAGCATTTTTTTTGTAATAGTTTTATCCTCAGCGTACAAAGTATAATAATATATCCCTGAGCTAAGATCTTCTGCGTTAAAAACGACGCTGTGACTGCATCTTTCAAGCTTACTGTTAACTAATAATTCCACGATCTGTTTGTTTAGACTGCTATCTTATAACTACCTGATCCCTGTAGTGTACTGCCGGAAAGATCTTTGTAGGACTCATCTATTTCAAAGGACTAACGCTATTTCGATTCAACAGGCGGGAGTAACCATTCTTCCTTATTCTCTTCCCACCACTTCAGACATTCTTCTTTCGTAGCTGTTTCTTTCAGGTTTTTTTCTGAATCCTTAACGGTCGTTAAATCAATAAATACAGGAACTAAATATTCATTTCCTTTCTTCAATTTCTCTATCATATATGGTAATGCATCAATACCAAGTCTTTTAATTTTCATTAATAATTCTTTTGAAACTTCTTCATTTTTATCTTTTATCGCGACTTCATAATCAGAGCAATATTTGTTAAAAATAGATGGTGTTTCTTTGCGACCTTCTTTCCACCAATTAATATAACCTTCTATAAGACTATTTGGTTTTTCCCCTTTAGTTTCACGTTCGAGTAATTTTTTTGTAAATACAATGACATATCTTTCTAATCCTCTACTTTCCTTAGGATTATCTTCCAATTTGTTGAATATAAGAGGTACTACATCTAAACCTAATGATATAATTTGTTTCTCAACATCAGGACCACCGTAAGGAGAAGCCATCATAAAGTATTTTTCATTTTTATTCTTTATCCAAGTTTTATAGATTTCTTCAAATTCTTTTTTCAAAGAATCATTCTGTCCATACAAATTATTTAATCCCAAATTTGCAAGAAAAATCACTGTTAAAACCATATATCTAAGATTCATTCTCTCTTCTCCTTTTATTTATAAAATCTTGTTGGTTGCCCATAAAATTTTATTAGGTTGTTTAATTGGTCCGATCTATGCTCAATTCTAAAAGTCTCTCCACTAGAACCACATTTACTCTCAAACATATCATTATCCCATTTTCCCATACCACAAATACTTGCTTTCTTTTTGGCCGCATGAAAACCCAAAGTTGGCATTGGATCAATCATATAATTCCAATCATTTTCATACTCGTAATACATTATTACTGCGTCTGCTGGACCATTTGCAGTCGGATACAGGCCTAATCTCTTGCGAAAAAATTCATCCATATCATAAGTTTCAAAAACACCGTTTTTATTACCTTCATTCATATCGATTTCCCATGGACTGAAACTTTCGTTAAATACATTAACAGTAAATGCTATACAATTGTATAAACCAGATGGTTCAGCCGTTACACTCCATTCACAATGAACCAAATTTGGAAATATCGGAGTTCCATAATCGGGATGATTTGTATCCACCCATTGAGTTCTTTCCAAGGCAGTCGGTTGTCTTCCGAAAGTTGCAGCTATGAAGTTGAATTTTATCTGATCAGTAGAGAGTAAAGTATAATTACAGTGTCCCCCAAAGTCAAGACATTTATTTTTCAGCGAATGTGTTAGAACACAATTACGCAATTTGACCATCCTATCTTAATATTTTTTATACTTCTGATTACCTGATCTTTATTGACGCCAGACTTACAAGCGCAAGAATTATGCTGACTATCCAGAATCTCTGGACAATTTTTGTCTCTGCCATGCCCTTAAACTGGAATGTATGATGGATAGGTGCCCTGAAAAAGATCCTTCTGCCCAACCTGTTGATGCCTATTTTTTCCTGGATAAGCACGGACAAAGCTTCAGCCACAAAAATTCCGCCGGCTACGATGAAAAGAAGCTCCTGTTTAACGAGGATCACAGTTACTCCAAGTAGTCCTCCGATAGCCATAGAGCCTGTATCACCCATGAAAACGGTGGCAGGGTAACAGTTGTACCACAGAAAGCCCAGACCGGCTCCAAATAGGGCAGCCATTATTATTGCAAGCTCGCCTGTTCCGGGAATAAAATCGAAAAGAAGATATTTTGAATATACCGCATTACCGATTAAATATGCGAATACTCCATAAACCCCGCCGGTCACGATCGATGGAACGGTTACAAGCCCGTCAAGCCCGTCGGCAAAATTCACGGCATTCGCTATCGAAAGCATTGTGATCAGAACAAATATTATGTAGAAAAAATCCAGATCGATGAAAAAAGATCCTTTGGTATAGGGTATCGAAAGTTTTGTCGCTATTCCTTCAGGAAAAGGACTTAAACCGTCATTTGTGAGTATCCATGCAAGAGCCAAAGCAAAAATTCCCTGCAGCATTATCTTGGTAAGCTGCGACATTCCCTTATCGCTGTTTTTATATCTGATCTTGTCAATATCATCTTTCGCTCCTATAAGCCCGTACCACAAGATCGCGGAAAGAGGGATAAGAGAGAACATTGAAGAAAGGTCGCTCCATAAAAGAATAGATGCTACCAGCGAGAGAATAAGTATCAGACCGCCCATTACCGGAGTTCCTTTCTTGTCGCTGACTCCGATACTTCCGTAATCTCTTACAACATCCCTTATACCCTTTCTATACAGCCATTTGATTATTCCGTTGCCGAAAAACAGAGAGACCAGTAAAGCGGTTATCATGGCTCCTATCGAACGGAATGATATAGAATCGAAAAGCCTGAAGAACGATAAAAAAGAATAGTCTTGGGACAGAAAGGACAGATAGTAGAACATAGATTACCTTTTCATATATTGATTTGAATGATAATAAAATAAATTTTTTAATTCAACAATAATTTTTTAAGTTCGGAAAATGATCTCGGTATTTCCGGTTCAACCGGCAGTGAATTGAGAAATGCCCTGCCCCATCTGGTATTTACTATACGGCTGTCCAGTATTAAAACTATTCCGTGATCATCCCTGTGTCTTATCAGCCTTCCTATACCCTGCCTGAACTTTAGTATCGTCTCCGGAACAGAATAGCCCATAAAAGAATCTTCGCCCTTTTTCTCTATTTCCTCCGTGCGTGCCTGAATTACGGGTTCTGTTGGAACCGCGAAAGGAAGCTTTGTAAGCACAAGCGTATGCAGCGCCTGACCCGGAACATCAATGCCTTCCCAGAAACTGTCCGTTCCCAGCAGAAATGAATTCCTTACAGACTTGAACTGCTTGATAAGGTTGGTTCTGCTCGTATCTTTGTTCTGAACCGCTACAAGCCTGTCCTTTTTGATAAAATTAGTTTTGATACTGTTGTAAACATTGTTCATCTGGGCATAACTTGTAAAAAGTACAAGTGTACCGTTATCATGATCATCACACAGATGATTTAATACATCGCTCAGATCGGACTCAAATACTATCGCGCTTTTTGGAGTCGCTATATATCCGGGTGTAATTATCCTGAGCTGCTTTTTAAGATCGAAGGGTGTGCCGAGAAGAAGACAATCAAGCCTTTCTTCGCTGTATTCGTCCAGACCGAGCTTTTTTGTCATGTACTTAAATCTTGACTCGATCGTCATAGTTGCGCTTGTGAATATTATGCTCTTCATGTTGTCATAGAGATCATTCTTCAGAATTGAGGCAACTTCAAGAGGCGCTGCATAGAGACTCAGATTTTCTTTATTATCAGCGCCGGTGATCTCGTACCAGAACACATAATTCTCCCTTTTTGAGTTCAGAAAGAACTCGTAGGAATCAGATAAGCCCTCAGCCTGTTCAATTATGGATTTTATCTCGCCTGAAAGGTCATCAAAATCATGGTTCTTTTCGGCTTCCATATTGAATATAATATCCAGCCGCTTTAGGATACTTATAAGTTCTTCGTAAAGAAATTTAAGAGTTGTATTCTCTTTTTCCGAACTGAATACATCTGATATATCGGCATATCTGTTTTTGATATTGACATACTGATAATTTCCGTTTGATCTCGCAAGTATCATTTCTGAAGCCAGACCGAATACTTTCTTACTCTGATCATTTACGCTGGAGCATTTCTCAGACAGCTGTTCATTAAGATCGCTTATGGTTTTCTTATCTGTCTTGAACCAGTCGCCGCCCCTTTCTATCCTTACAAAAATGCCGTGCTTATTATTATAATTGATCCTCTGACAAAGATTTTTTACAAGATAATAGTTAAATTCAAATCCGAGATACTTTGTAGCGGAGCTTTCAACATTGTGCGCCTCGTCTATTATCAGGTGCCTGTAAGCTCCGAGAACGGCATTTTCCGATGCCATGTCTGAAAACAACAGCGAATGGTTAATAATTACCAGATTTGACTTGAAAGCGCTTTTTCTTACATTCTGAAGGTAACATTCATTGTATTTCGGACATTTTTTTCCGGAACAAAAACCTTTGTCAGATACAAGTTTATACCACAGAAATTTCGAATATCCTATCTTGAATCCGTTATTTTCTTCAATATCGCCTGTAGTGGTTCTCTCAGCCCAGTAGATCAGAGGCATGAATTTTTCATATTCATCGCCCGTAAGATATTCCTCAGGCCTGTTCAATATTTTTTCATACCTTGATTTACATATGTAATTGTTCCTGCCTTTTAGAATGACCGCCTTGAAACACGATTTGAACAGATCATGCAGGACAGGAAGATCCTTGAAAAAGATCTGTTCCTGAAGATTCTTTGTATTAGTTGATATTATTATTCTTTCCTCGTTCAGTAGCGAATAAATAATTGCAGGAACTAAGTATGCGAAAGATTTGCCTACACCGGTTCCCGCTTCGCAGACAAGTATTTTATCATTCTTGAGCACTTCAGCACATCTGCTCGACATTATATGCTGCTCTTCCCTGTATTCAAAATTCCTTATGTTCGTGCTAATAGCTCCGTCCGGACTGAATATTTTATCTATAATATCATCGCTTGAGAGATCTTTTAGCATTCCGTCATCAGGCGAAGTGTCCTGATACAAAATATTTGCGTATGAAAAAGCAAGTTCTTTTGACTTGATCTTCCTGCCGAATGAGGTTTTTAGAAAATAGTTGGCAAGATTATAGAAAAAATCTTTTATGAAAACAAGGTCTGATTTGCCCGAAACTTCAACAAGCTTTCTTACTGTTGATTCAGTAGAATTTACTGCCCGTTCGATAATTCTTAAAAACAAATGACCGGTAGCTTCGCAATCATTATATGCTCTGTGAAGATTTTCGGATTTTATTTCAAAGTATTCAGCCAGGCTTGAAAGCTTATGATTGGGGACTTCAACCGGAAAAAAGATCTGGCTTAGAAGAAGAGTGTCATAATAGGATCGGAAAGACAGCATAACTATCTCATCAAGCCTGTTAAGGTTTTCATTAATAAAACCAAGGTCGAAGGAAATGTTGTGAGCGACAAGAGGATAATCTTTTACGAATTCAATGAAGTCAGGTAGTACCTCATCGATCTTAGGTTTACCTTTAACATCGCTGTTAGAAATTCCTGTGATTATTGAAATATTCTCAGATATTTCCATTTCAGGATCGATCAGATGAACGAATTTAGAAAAGATCTCACCATCCTTATACCGTACAGCCGCTATCTCGATAATTCTATCCGAATGACAATCCGTTCCTGTAGTCTCAAGATCAAAGACCACAAAGTTATCAAGCTTAAGTTCTTTTAAATATTCTTTCATTATTCCCGTAAAAATAAAAAGAGGCGCTGCGTCCTCTTTTTATCTATTTAAATTAACGCCTGTCAGTTATTTTTTCTCGTATCTTACATCGAGGTTTTTTGCCGCGAGAACTTCGTCAAGTCTTCGCACCGGAGTCGAAGTCGGAGCGTTCTTTAACAGCTCGGGGTTGGTTCTGGCTTCTTCAGCTATCTTTTTCATTACATTTATAAAATTATCAAGAGTATCTTTACTTTCAGTTTCTGTCGGTTCGATCATCATTGACTCATGAACAAGTATTGGGAAATATATTGTCGGCGCATGAATTCCGAAATCAAGAAGCCTTTTAGCTATATCGAGCGTCTTGATCCCGTATTGACCGAAATTCTCTCCGGAGAACACCACTTCGTGCATGCAGTTCTGCTTATACGGCAGATCGTATGTATCTTCAAGCATTTTCTTTACATAGTTCGCGTTTATGATCGCGTTTTCTGATACTTTGTGCAGACCGTCAGATCCCAGGATTTTCATATAAATGTATGCTCTGACTATTATCAGAAAATTCCCGTAGAAAGAGTGAACTTTGCCTATTGTTTCCGGTCTGTCATAGCACAAATAATATTTGCCGTTATCTTCGCATACATCAGGTACGGGAAGAAATTTCTCGAGTTTTTTTACAACCCCGATCGGACCCGACCCCGGTCCGCCGCCGCCGTGCGGAGTAGAAAATGTTTTATGAAGGTTATAATGCATTACATCAAAACCCAGCTCAGCAGGTCTTACAATGCCAAGTAAAGCATTAAAATTCGCCCCGTCCATATAGAGCAATCCGCCTTTGGCATGAACTATCTCGGCGATCTGTTTTATGTTCTGCTCAAACAGTCCCAAAGTATTCGGATTTGTTATCATAAATGCAGCTGTATCTTCGTCAAAAGCCTTTCTTAATTCCTCAATATCAACAAGGCCCTGCTCATTTGATTTAAGTTCAACAACTTCATATCCCGCCATCACGATCGAAGCAGGATTTGTGCCGTGAGCTGTATCCGGAATGATTATTTTCTTCCTCGGATTACCTTTAGATTCGTGATAGGCTCTTATCACTTTCAACCCTGTCCACTCGCCATGCGCACCGGCTACAGGCTGCAGTGTTACCTTGTCAAATCCTGACACCTTACACAGCATATCTGCAAGGTCGTGATATATTTTTAAAACACCCTGGATCGTAGAGTCAGGCTGGTATGGATGTATCTCGGTAAAACCGTCCATAGAACTGAGTTTTTCGTTTATCTTCGGATTATATTTCATCGTGCAGCTTCCTAAAGGATAGAACCCTTTGTCAACGTGATGATTGTTCGTTGACATATTAACATAATGTCTGACGATCTCAGGTTCGCTGACTTCAGCTAAACCTATCGGTTCGCTCCTTAAGAACTTTTTGTCAGTATCTACCGTCTTGCTTTGATCCCAGCAAGGCATAGTATAAGCTTTCTTGCCTTTTTGGGATATTTCAAATATCAGTTTCTCAGCCATACAATACTCCGTTTGGATTTAATTTCTTTCGATTGGGAAAATAAGGAAGTTATATACAAAAAACAATTTAAATTTATAAAATTTTATAGCAGAATATCCTAAAGATCTTCTTCGATCGATCCGTTGTTTTTTCTAATGCCGTATTTAATTTTAAGGCTGTCGATAAGCTGTTTCGCATTATCATCCTCCTTTATAAGGCTGAATTTCATCTGTTCGAATTTGTTTGTGTAAATGATACTGCCTTCCTTTTTTTCCACTTCAAGCTTTCCTATGAACTCAGGAGAGGTACCCGGACTTATGTAAACCTTGTTCCCGAATAAAAAAAATTCGTTACCGCTATTCGTTCCCGATATCATTATGTCAATATTCTTGACCTGATTGAATACTTTCTTTTCGAATTCAGCTTCAAGGTTAGAAATAAATATAATAATATCGCTGAAAGCTTTCAGTGAATCAGTAAATAGGGAGATCTGATCAATATCCTTTTCAGTAATAATGTTTTTATTGTTGAATCTTGAATAAGAATAATCCGTCATACCCGTAACTGATATTCTTAATCCGCGGAAATCGTATTTTTTAAATGAAATACTATTTTTTATATTCATAGAAACAACAGGGATATTCCCGACCTCACTTATAAAATCAAGATCATTCCTGCAGGGCGAAAAAAGGTCGTAATTCAGTGAATCCAAAAGAGAAATAATCAGTTGGTTTTCTTTTTGGGATGAATTAACTGAAAAAATATTTCCTGTACTTACATTTAATGTTTCACACCTGTTTCTGATGCTGTCTTTATAAAAAGTGATGTGATTTAAAATGCTTCCTTCAGAAACTTTCGGACATCTGCAGTTCTCAATAACACCATTAAGATTACCTGAATAGAATAAAGTAAATCCTCTCGCGGTCGAACAGCCTGTTATAATTATAAAAAAAAGAAGCAGGAATAAATTCCTGCCTCTTTCTATATTTTTGGATAAATTATTCTTCAAAGTTCTCATCTTCATCAAGAACAACTTCTCCGTCTATCATTATATATGGCGTGATTTCGATTATCAGATTTGTTGTCTTTTTAGTTTTTACCTGATGCTGGAAAAGGTATCCGAGATAGGGGATATCTCCAAGCAGAGGAAGCTTGTTAACTGTAAAAGTTTCATCTTCCATCAGCATTCCGCCGATCCTTATAGTCTGGCCGTCTCTAACCCTCACGGTCGTGTCGGCCTTTCTCACTTTTACCCATGGAATCTCAGAGTTGGGTCCAACCCAGCCGAATATAGATGATACTTCTGCTTCAAGAGAAACAGTTATGTCGTTTTCTTCGTTTATGATCGGCTTTACTTTTAATTTTACACCGACTTCTTCTTTTTGTACAGATTGAGTTGTAGTACCTTGCTGTACAGATGTTATAGTATAGGGCACAACGTCACCAATGTGTACATATGCTTGCTTATTGTTTAGTGTTGCAATTTCAGGCTCAGCAAGAATAATGGCGTCATTATCTCTGTTTTTAAAATCAATGCTTAAATCGTATTCCTGACTGATAATTCTATGCCATACAGGATTTAATCCGCTTGTTGTTTCATGAAGTGGAGAGTTATCAGTAAAAACTACATCGCCTGAATAGTCCCCACCCATATTTCTTATCGGATAATCCGTAGAATTATAGCTGAAAGTCCAATCTGTACCATCCCAATTCCAATCTCCCCAGTCCTGATATGCGCCTTCTCTGACTTTAGTGGTATAATTATTTATTTTCTCCCACTCAAGTCCGTATCTTTCTTCTCTGTCGTTGCCAACTTCTTTAATTCTGGCTTTAAAAAGGACCTGTTGCAGAGGTCTGTCTATTCTTATAAGTACTTTTTCTATTTCTTTTGCGACTTTCGGACTAGCCTGGTAGATCAGCCTGTTTCCTAGCTCATCGACCTGTACCATTTTAGAAATGTCTGCAAGCATAGCTTTTGCCGTTTTCGCATCTGCATACTGAAGATCGAATACTGCAGTATTAAGACCTATCTCACGGTCGATCTTTTTCTGCGTCGCTACGATTATAGAATTATCAATAATCTGATAGCTAAGGTCAGTAGCTCTAACAACTAAATCCAGGGCGTCTTTGATCGGGATTTCATTCAAAGTAAGAGTGACTTTTTTCCCGATTGTTTCTTCACTTTGAACAAGATTTACTCCCGCCCTTTCAGCTAACGCATCAAGCACCTGGGCAACCGATTGGTCAATAGCGGTCAAAGAAATCGGCGTCCTGAAATTGTCCGATGTTGTGTCATAAAGCAGTTTCGATCCAAAGATCAGGCTTGGAACACTAATCATCAGAATTAATACCATACATCTTTTCATTTATCATTCCTCCTAAATTATTTATCTCAAAATAAAAATGTGCTGTTTAAGGCCTTGTTCCGCCCCTGGGCCTTCTTCCTGGAGTATCAGTAGGTTCAGTAGTTGAACCTTTTTCGTCAACCGGTGACGTATTCATTAGACCTCTGTCAAAGAAAGTAGCGTCTGCATTAGGTTTGTACCTTATTACCCTTTTTTTATCATCACTGTCCACGTAAACCGCTCTTTCGGTAATCACAAGGATTTTATTGCTGTATTCTCTTCCGGTTTTAGTATTGCCTGTAGGCTCATTAGTGCCTTCGGCAACTTCAATCGACACGGCTCTTCCGACATTAATTATATCCCCAACTTTAACTTCCTGTGTTTTACCATTAATTGTAAAACGGGCTTTACCGTTAAAGTAAAATGAATATGAAACTTTATCTTTACCGTACAATTCAAGATCTGAAGAATTTACCCATTTGGTTTTCACTCTGACAGTTTTAACGGTGTCAGACTCTGTTTCCTGCACTTGTTTTTTTAATTTCACTGATTTAAGATTAAATATATCTCTTGAACTCAAATTAACCGCTTTTGAAATATTTTTCATTAATGTATCTGCCTGAATAACGCTGTCTATACTTGATTTATATTTGGTTTTCAGGTGTTCATCATTTACACTTGAGTCAAGAGTAATAATCTGGAATGCTAATAATATTATCGCTACTACCGAAACCGCAATTACAGCTATTTGTTCTTTAGAAAATTTTTTCATTTTAGTAGTTCATTTCCATTTAAGTTATAAGAATTTGACGAACTCGAGCCTTGCTCTCATATTAACCGGTGCCGATGAATTAAACTCATCAAATTCTTCATTTCCCGCATTTTTAGTCTCCTGGGCTGGTTTTCCTCTTACAAGCTCAAGCATTTCTATATTAATAACATACTCGCTCTGGTCCATTAACATCAACAGCTTCTTTATCTTTTCGTAATTTGACGAAAGGCTTATATTGATGTAAAAACATGATATTCCTAAATTACTCTTAACAACTTCCTCTAAATCCTGGTTAATATCGTTAGCTCTGTATTCAATACCTGATTTCTTAAGCATGACTTCTAATTCTTGAATTATATTTGTTATTATTTCGCCGTATGATATGATTTTCTGATCGCCTCGTTTGTTTTTCTCATAAAGAGCTTTCATTCCTTCAACATTATTCTGAACCAGACTATCCTTGTTAAATTTAGCATTTAAATCATTACTAAGGTCTAATATCTGTTGCGTATCTTTTAGTGTATCAGACAAAAAAAACGACTTAAACATTAACCCAGCCACGCATAAAATTACCGGAATAATTATGTAGAGAATTTCTTTTTTCATATATTTTCTTCTCTGATTATTTTTATCACTGCGAAGTTACTCCCATAATTTCTTCATTTTTGGATATTATTTTTTGCTGAAGTGTATTTTTTATACTCACCTTCAAAATCAAATCCCCAGTACTGAAATTCATCATAACTCTTTTTAACATCGGGTCCTTTTAACAGGCTTAACATCTTTTTCTCATCAATCAAATTTAGCTCAAGAAGATTATTGTTAATCTCTGACTTCAGATTATTCATCCTCGACATTATCTCAGATTTGCTATCAGATGATCTGGATATAAATTTTAATTGAAGATTATTATCGTTTATCGAGAAATAATTAATTATCAAAGTTGAATCTAAGGCCAACTCAACTGCTCTCAGTACAGATGTTGCGCTTCTTTTTTTTAATACAACATTATAAACGCTTTCAATATTTTTAAATCTGAAGAAATCTTTATTTCTGAATGCCGTGCTTTTATTTGTTATCCTTTTTTGAAAATCCTGTGCATCATTAAAATTAGAACCTATATTCAGAGACTGAAGAAATAAAATAATCAGCATTAGTACTAGGCAGCTCGTAGAAGAAAGGAAAATCATTTTAATAAACCTGTTCCTTTTCCTCTCTTCAAGTTTTTCTTTATTGATCTTACTTAGAAAATTAAATTTGTACATTTAGTAATTGTTCCTGAATTTATTCATATCTAAGTGCCAAACCTATTGCAACATAGGCTATACTTTCCTTTTCGACGGCATAATCAAGTACGGTCGAATCTCCATTGAAGAATCCTGTCACATCCAGCTTGTCGCACGGGATGTCAGTATTTTTATTAATGAACTGGGCGAATTTACTCATCTCTAGCGCTTTGCCGGTTATATAAATTTTCGAAGGGATCTTATTTTGATTCTGCTGTGAGTAGTACTGGAATGTTTTAGTAAGTTCTCTTACCAGCTGCATTCTTACATATTTTTTCACTGAATAATGCTGATTTAGGTTTTCTGTAGTCTCAGCCTCAAAAGCATTAGTAATATAATCATAGAAATTTCTGGTTTTGATCATCTCTTCAGTTTCCGCAACAGTAATGTCCCTGTTCTTCTGCAGCATTTTTTTAAACGCACTGTATGTAAATTCAATATTTCGTATATAAAGCTCTTCGTTCCCGCTTGGTATTATAAGAATATGAGAATAATCGTTATTAATGTCTATAATGCACGAAACGGTTCCTTTAGGCGGTTTTACTGATTCGTTATAGAGGTTAACAATTGCCATCTTATCGATATCTAAGATCTGGCATTCAATTCCGGACATATTAAAAAGTGTAAGCGCATTAAAAAAAGTCGAGCTTTCAACAATTGAAGCAAGAACATCGTGATCCATGCCGTCAGAGTGAAGAGGAATATACTCGTATCTGCTTATCAATTCGTTAAAAGGAGATTTCACAAGTCTGGGAAGTTCCATTTCAACATTTTCTGTGGGTGTGTTTTGTACATATAACTGCCTAATGATAATGTTCGGTCCGTTCAGAGACGATACTATCATAGGATCTTTCTTTGAAACCCCGGCTCTAGTGAACACTTTATCAATAGCCTCTACCTGAAGTCTTTTTATAACAACTTCGGGATCTTCCTTATCCTTGAGCAGGTTTTCTTCCGTGATCTGCGGAAGTTCGATCGGCATAACCTGCAGGTTGGTTAATTTGTACTGCACTCCGTCAAATGTAGTCTGGGCAAAAGTCACATTTTCTTTAGTAATGTGAATGGCATTAATTTTCGATTTTTTTGAGCCTGAAGTGTCCGCTGTAGGTTTTTTATCTGTAGTTTCTCTTTTCGAAGATTTTTCGATTATTTTAAGGTCTTCATTCCCTGCGGGAGTTTTGAACGTTTCAGGGGTTTTCTGAACTTCTGAAAATATGTTTCTTCCGAAACTTTTTGGTGCGTTATCAACCGCGGGAGCGTCCTTTTTTCCGGAATCGGACTTGTTCTTAAACAAGTCGCTTTTCCCTTCTGCGAAAATGTTCCTCCCTATACTTTTTGACTCTTTTTGCGAATCGTCAGTCATATCGTTCAACCTTCAGTGGCTTTATTTATTATCTACTTCGTTTGCAAGCTTAAAATAATCCTGAGCTCCCCACGAATCTGGAGCATACTCAAATATTGTTTTCATAAAACTCGGAGCTTCCTTAAGATTTACATCTTCTCTTATATAAGTACTAAACAGTTTCTCCTTGAAGAAATCCTTAAGTATCGCAACAGTTTCAAGTGATATCTTTCTTTTTTCATTATAGTAAACAGGGAGAACGCCAAGAATATCAAGATTTTTATTATATGATTTACTTACGCTATCGATCATACCGAGTATCTGGTTGGCACCGATCTGCGACAGAAAATCCATCGATATAGGAATAACAACTTCATCGCAATAGGTCAGTACGTTAACATTTATAAGATTAATTGAAGGAGCGCAGTCTAATATAACATAGTCAACACCTTCGAGATTTGAAAGATTTTTCTTGAGTTTGTATTCTTTACCCCACGCTTTGGTAAGCTTAACCTCCGTATCAACAAGATACTTCCCGCCGGAAGTGATCACATGAAGCTTTTCTCTAACCTTGACTATAGAAGCTCTTCTTTTCAGAAGAAGATCGCAGAGAGTTTTTTCCGGATTAACGTTAAACACGATCCCGATCGTGTTTTGAGGATCACTGTCAATCAGAAGAACACTCCTTCCCATAAGCGCGAGACCGTGAGCTAGATTGATCGAGGTAGTCGTTTTTCCGGTACCTCCCTTTGAAGATAAAATAGCAATTTTACGCATAAACCAACCTATTACCTTATATTAAAAACATCAGCTTGAATATAAATGTTTTCATTCTTTTTTGTCAAGTTATTTTTTTAGTCTTAAAGCTTATTTTTTTCTCCCTTACAAATAAACTGTCTAAAATATGCACTATAACTTTTGCATTTACAACAAAAAAAGTAAAAAAAACTAATTACCTATTTCGTTTTTGCACTTCGGACATACTATTTTTGTAATTTTCTTTTTTGAATCGTATTGTTCTTCCAGTATAGCGTACCCGCATTTTTCACATTTTCTGTCGACAGGTTTGTTCCATGAAGCATATCCGCATTTCGGAAAGTTAGAACATCCGTAAAATTTTTTCCCTTTTTTTGTTGATTTATCCTTGATGAATCCGTCACATCCCTGCTCCGGACATTTGATACTTACATGCTCCGTTAAAATATAATTACATTTCGGATAACCGTCACAGGCAATGAATTTGCCGAATTTTCCAGTTCTTTCAACAAGCTTTCCTGATTTACACTTCGGACAAATACCATGATCAGCTGCCTTATTTTCATTTGCTTTTGCTTCGTCACCGGTACTGAGCGAGTTTGTGTATTTGCACGCCGGAAAATTGCTGCAGGCGATGAATTTCCCGTTCTTGCCCCATTTATAAATTAAAGCACCTTTCTTACATTTGGGGCATGTTTCACCAACCGGCTGTTCCATAGTTTTTTTTATTTCAACAGTTTTCTTTATTACCGCATCAAGCGTTTTTTCAAAAGGTTTGTAGAATTTATTTAGAATCTCTATCATATCGACTTCGCCATATTCGATCTTATCAAGATTAGATTCCATTTTTTTAGTGAATTTTATGTTAAATATCTCACCGAAATTCTCAACGAGAATGTCATTAACAAGATTCCCGAGTTCAGTCGATATAAGCTTTTTCTCTTTTTTGTCTATATATTTTTGATAGATGAGCCTGTCAATTATAGTTGCATAAGTTGAAGGCCTTCCGATTTCCTGTTCCTCAAGTTCTTTTGTGATTGATGCTTCATTATACCTTGCTGGAGGTTTTGTAAAATGTTCCTCAGATTCAATATCGTTTAAAGTAACCATCATACCGACATCAATATTTCTCGGGAGTTTAACTTCGCTTTCTTCATCTTCGCTGTCAACTCCTACATCGCTATCCATGAAAACCTGCTGGTACCCTTTAAAAATGTTCTTTCTTCCGGTGATCCTGAATTTATAACTTTGACTTGATATATCTATTACTGTCTGCTCAAATATCGCTTCTTTCATCTGAGTAGCTACAAATCTAGTCCATATCAGTTGATACAGTTTAAACTGCTCTTTCGTAAGATGAGCCTGAAGTTTTTTAGGTTCAAAACTAACATCCGTAGGCCTGATAGCCTCGTGAGCATCCTGTATGTTCTTTTTAGATTTAAATTTTCTTGCGCTGATGGAAACAAAGTCCACACCGAATTTTTTACTTATAAAATCCCTTACTTCGTCAACGGCCTCATTCGACACACGCATCGAATCTGTCCTCATATAAGTGATTAGTCCGACAACCCCTTTGCTGCCAAGCTCAACACCCTCGTATAGCTGCTGCGCGATCTGCATGGTTTTTTTAGATGAAAATCCCAGCTTATTTACACTGGATTGCAGTAAAGTAGAAGTTATGAACGGCGGCATCGGTGATTTTTTTAATCTTGTTTTATTTATATTTGTCACTGAATATTTTGATTTCTTTATATCCTGAATTACTTTTGATGCTTCGTCTTTTGTTTTTAATTTAAAATCTTCATCATTTATCTTAACCAGATCCGCAGAGAACTGCTCCTTTGAAGTAGCAAACTCTCCTTTTATTGTCCAGTATTCTTCGGGCACGAAGCTGTCAACTTCCTTATCTCTTTCGCATATTATTCTGAGCGCAACTGACTGAACTCGTCCTGCACTGAGACCATTTGATATCGCCTTCCAGAGGAACGGGCTTATTTTATATCCGACAAGCCTGTCCATTATTCTTCTTGCCTGCTGGGCATCGACAAGGTTTTTGTCGATAGAGCTTTCGTTTTTCAAACCGGCTTCTATACCCTTCTTAGTAATTTCGTTGAACGTTACTCTTTTAATCCTCTGGGCACAATCTTTAAGTCTTCCCGCAATATGCCAGCCGATGGCCTCCCCTTCACGGTCAGGGTCGGTCGCAATTAAAATTTTGTCGCTTACTTTAGCCATTGTCTCTATCTTTTTTATTATCTTACTCGCCTGACCTGCATTGTCGATAATTTTGTATGTCGGTTTGAAGTCATTCTCAATGTCAACACCGAGCTCTTTTGCAGGCAGATCGATAATGTGACCGTTACTTGCAATTACTGTGTAAGAATTTCCAAGATATTTGCTCACCGCTTTCACTTTACCTGGGGATTCCAGTATTACTAAATTTTTGCTCATTTTATTTTCCCTGATACTTAATATTAATTCTATTCGGTTATTCCGTGGCAGTTTTTGTATTTCAAACCGCTTCCGCACGGGCATAAATCGTTTCTTCCGACTTTCTGTTGAGTATTCTTTACTATTTTCGGCTTGGGCGGTTCATTAGAAGCCTGAAGGCCGGATATTCTTGCCTGTTCTTTTCTTTTGTTCTCCTCTTCTCTATTTATTTCATAATCGATCTTCGCTTTAAAAATAAATTCGAGAATTTCCTGATTTATTTTAAAAAGCATTCCTTTGAAGGCTTCAAATGATCTTCTTTTATATTCGATTAGAGGATCTTTCTGAGCGTGAACCATTAACGATAAACCGCTTTTCAAGTCGTCGTCCTCTCTCAAATGTTCCTGCCAGTTGATATCAATTAATTTTACGATAGCTATCTTAGAAAGTATATCCATCATTTTATCGCCGATGTGCAATCTTTTTGAGTTGATCTTGTCAGACGCGGACTTTATAAGGTCATTCAGCAGATATTCTGGGTCATTAAGTTTGGACATATCCGGTTCATAAGATATCAGCATTGTTTTAGTCAGACTTGAATTCAAAAGATCCCAGTCCCAGTTTTCTGCCGACCTGGAATTTGAACATGCAGTGTAAACAACTTCTTTCAGGTATTCTTCAAGTATGTCTGCAACTTCCTTGTGCATTCCCTCATCGGGTTCTATTCCGTACTCTCTTGCAAAAGGCACATTTTTACCTTCACTGATAGCTCCTTTTATCAGGGCGGCTCTTCTTCTTCTGTAGATCACGTCACGCTTTTTATTCATCACATCATCGTATTGAATAATATGCTTTCTCATAGCAAAATTATGCATTTCTACGCGCTTCTGCGCGCGTTCAATAGATTTAGTTATCCACGGATGAACTATCGCTTCTCCCTCGTTCCTGCCGAATTTATCCATTATTCCCGAAATTCTTTCAGAACCAAAAATTCTCATGAGATTGTCTTCAAGCGAAACATAAAATCTGGAGGAACCCGGATCGCCCTGCCTGCCGGCTCTCCCGCGCAGCTGTCTGTCTATCCTTCTTGAATCATGCCTTTCACACCCGATTATGGCAAGTCCGCCCTTATCCTTAACGCCTTTCCCGAGTTTAATGTCAGTTCCTCTTCCCGCCATGTTAGTAGCGATCGTAATAGTGCCGGCTTCCCCGGCGTCTTTAATTATTTGTGCTTCTTTCGCATGATTTTTTGCATTAAGAAGATTATGCGGAATTTTTCTCATTTCTAGCAGTTTATGCATAATCTGGCTTACATCGACATCCGGAGTTCCGAGAAGTACAGGTCTGCCTTCATTTCTGAGCTTAATAACATCGTTTATAACAGCGTTATATTTTTCTTTTTTGGTCATGTAGATAAAGTCCTGCTGATCGTCTCTGATCACGGGAACATTGGTAGGAATTACTGTAACCACAAGATTGTAGATTTCAAAAAATTCATTTTCTTCTGTAATTGCGGTTCCGGTCATTCCGCTGAGCTTTCTGTACATTCTAAAATAATTCTGGTAAGTAATTGAAGCTACAGTCTGAGTATCCTCTCCAACCTTCACACTTTCCTTAGCTTCGATAGCCTGATGCATTCCGTTGCTGAACCTGCTGTCATATTTTAAACGGCCTGTTGACTGATCAACTATTATCACCCTGCCGTCCTGAACTACATAATCAACATCTTTTTCGAACAGCGAATAGGCTCTCAGAAGCTGGTTAATAGTGTGTATCTTGTCGCTTTTTTCCGCATAAACAGAATGCAGATTCTCGATCATTGACTCTTTCTCTGATTCAGATAAGTTCATTTTTTCAATAGCCTGAAGTTCAACGGGCAGATCGGGGATTACGAACATATTTTTATCGGAATCATTTTTTGTAAGAAGTTCGTGCCCTTCTTTGAATATGTCCACCAGATTTGATCTCTCTTCTATTGTATAATAAAGATCGGAAGTTACCTGATCGAATATCTTATCTCTGAGATAATCATTCTCCAGCTTTGTAACATTAGTTTTAATCGAAGGAATGTTTAAGAGTTTTTGAAGTTTTTTATTTCTTGGAGAAGCTTTCATGGATTTTAACACGAGAAAGAGAGCGTTTCTATCCTCGTTATTTTGCTCTATTTTGGATTCTGCTTCAGTCAGCCATTCGTTTATCATTCTCGATTGCTCTTTGACGAGATCAAAAACCAGCGGTTTAAGCTGATCAAATCTCTGATTGTTACTCTTTGGAACCGCCCCCGATATAACAAGAGGCACCCTTGCTTCGTCGATCAGAATAGAATCGACTTCATCTATCAGACAATAGTTGAACCCTCTTTGAACCATATCTTCAACATCGACAACCATATTATCCCTCAGATAGTCGAAGCCGAATTCGTGGTTGACACCGTAAACAACATCTTTGCAGTATTCCTGCTTTCTCAACGAATGATCCTTCGATTCCGATGTGATAACGCCGACGGTTAAACCGAGAAACTCAAGGACATATCCCATCCATTCCCTGTCTCGTTTCGCGAGGTAATCGTTGACAGTTACGATATGGACACCTTTTCCAGAAAGTGAATTCAGATAAGCAGGAAATAATGCTACGAGTGTTTTTCCTTCTCCTGTGGCCATCTCGGCAATTTTACCTTCAGCAAGAACTATCGCGCCCATAAGCTGAACATCATACGGGATCATGTTCCATTCCTGCATTCTGCCGTCGATCATCCACGACCTTCCGACCATTCTTCTGCATGCTTCCTTCACCAGCCCGTATGCTTCAGGGAGGATGTCTTTTTCGCTTTCTCCATCTGAAATTCGCTTTTTGAATTCAAGCGTTTTGCTTTTGATATCCTGTTCAGATATTTTTTCGTAGGACTGGTACCATTGATTGATTTTATCAACAAGGGGTTTTAACCTTTTTACTTCTCTGTCCTGTTTGGTACCAAAGATTTTGTTCAATATTCCTGATAGCATTTTTTTCCGTTCTTTAATATTTATCTTCCGACCATCAGTCTTTCGCCTAAAAATTCGTTCAACCCGGCCTTAACAATTTTTTTGTAAACTGATTTTATATCATACTCTTTTCTTTTTAGTTCATACTCGTTCGTTTCTGTATCCCAGACCACATAACATGCTTTAGGATTACCGTCCCTGGGCTGTCCGATCGATCCTACATTTACGATCATCCTCTGGTCGACCGACCTGAACATTTCCGGTCTGTGGGAATGTCCGATAAAGCATGCAACTTCTGTAAAATAGTTAAAATGCTTTTCTGCGCTGTGCTGGGTAAGGATATAACTCCAGTCTTCAGGTATCAGAGGAGTTGAATGCACGAACAGCAGATCGTGATCGCTTATTTTAAGAGGAAGATTCAGTAGATATTCATAGTTCTCATCCTTGATCATGCGACGTGTCCATTCGGTCGATTCTCTGGCGTAAGAGTTAAAAAGCATCATGTCGGTCTGATTTATCACCGCACTGTCATGATTTCCAACAACTACCTTGTCAGTCACGGATTTTACCAGATCGATGCATTCATTCGGACTCGGTCCGTATCCTACAATATCTCCAAGACAATAAATTTTATCGGTTTTTTCACTTTCAATCTCTCTTATTACCGCTTCCAGAGCTTCAAGATTTGAGTGTATGTCCGAGATCACCGCCAGTTTCATAAGGTCCCTTACAATTTAATTTTTCTCTGCAGTCCTGATCATATCTTTAAGTTTGTTCAATATGCCATTTATAAAAATATTACTTTTTTCGGTGCTGTATTTTTTACCCAGCTCGATCGCTTCATTGATTATCACCTTTGGAGGTATTTCACCGAAGTATCTGAGTTCGACAATTCCCATTCTAAGAATTATCTTATCAATTATGGATATTCTGCCGAAGTCCCAGTTTTCCAGATTGCTTTTTATGTCTGCATCAATGGCATCGATATTAGTGAAATAATTTTTAATATATGTCCGGAAAAAATCGAGGTTTTCTTTATTGCTCATAGATATCTCATCCTCGACTTTATCGGTTTCGTTCAATTTGTATCTATCTATAAAAACCTGTGCGCAGTTCATAAATCCGTCGGCAACATTCTGATTATCCATTTCTTCAAAAGACATAGTTACCTTGTCTTTGATGAATGGCAGCTGGAATTCTATCCGGTCATTCGGATCAAGCTTTGTTATCTTGACATTATCGAACACTTCCTTTATTGATTCCCTGACACTGTCAAGTTTATCCTCTCTCTTAATTTCAGTAATCGTGTTTAAAAAAAACTTTGCGTCTTCATCTGAGAAAACGGTGTTGTTATTCAGAAATTCTTTGCTGTAGAAGAACATTAGCAGATTTTCCCTGGTGTTCCTTCTATTTGACAGTAAATTATTCGTCATTTTCCGGCTTGCTTGTTAAATTAGCTTCTATCTGATCTTTTGCCATCTTGTCGCATTCTTCGTTATATAAGTTGCCGTTATGCCCTTTAACCCAGTTCCATCTGATATCATGCACATCTGAAAGAGATATCAGCTCCTGCCACAATCCTATATTCTTTACCTGCTTTTTCGATGATGTGATCCAGCCGTTTCTTTTCCAGCCGGGCAGCCATTTTGTAACCGAATCGACAATATACTTTGAATCTGTAAAAACCTCGATGCTGCATTTCTCCTTCAGAGCTTTCAATCCCTGGATCACGGCTGTAAGTTCCATTATATTATTTGTTGACATCTCCTGAAATCCCGACAGCTTTTTAACTTTATCTTCGTAAATCAAGACCGTTCCCCATCCTCCCGGACCGGGGTTCTTACTGCATGCGCCGTCAGCGTAAATTGTTACCTGTTTCATTTTCTCTCGAGAATACCTCTTTTTTTTCAGGAGTAGTAAAATTATAACATTATCTGCAAATTTGCAAAAAATATTTTGATTATTTTGATGATGAAAACTTAATTAATTGTTTGAGTAAATAAATCTTGTTATTACATTCAGAAATTTGTTAATTTACCGGTAAATTATCGGGAGTATAAACATGAAGGGACTCTTTACCGCAATTGTAACGCCTTTTAAAAAAGACGGAACCATAAATTATGAAAGTCTCAAAAGATTTTTAAAATTTCAAAAAGAATCCGGAGTGGACGGCGTTGTTCCGGGAGGCACAACCGGTGAAAATCCGACATTTACAGATGAGGAATTCAGGGATCTTTATTCCCTGGTATGCGGATTTACTCAGGACACCGGACTTAAAGTAATTGCCGGTTGCGGAAGTAATTCCACTGAAAAATCTGTTTCACTCTGCAGAATGGCTTCAGAAGTAGGCTGCAATGCCGCTTTAGTTATTACACCTTATTATAATAAACCCAATCAGGAAGGTCTTTACCGCCATTTTTCAACCGTGGCAGACAGATCTCCTCTGCCTGTTGTAATGTACAATGTCCCGTCACGAACCGGTGTCAATATGCTTCCGGAGACGGTCGAAAGATTGTCATTCCATGAGAATATCGTGGCTTTAAAAGAAGCTTCCGCTTCAATTTCCCAGGTACAGAAAATAATTTTTGCCGTTGAAGACCGGATCACTGTGCTTTCAGGCGAGGACGACCTGACATATTCAATTATGGCGATCGGCGGAAAAGGTGTAATTAGTGTGGTTTCAAATGTTATTCCCAAACAAATGGCCTCTCTGGTAAATTCTATGCTGGAAAAGGATTATGATAAAGGACTTTCACTTGCAAAATATACTAATGAGATTTGCCACGCCATGTTCTCCGACACAAATCCGATCCCTGTTAAAAAAGCTCTTAACCTTATGGGGTTTGAAATGGGATCTTTAAGGCTGCCTCTTGTTGAACTGGATGAAACCAAAACTGCCCAGCTGAAAAAAGTACTTGATAAATATAACCTGATCGAAAAATAATTTGATGACCGATAACAATATCTTTCATATTGAAGTAGGAAAGCTTGAAGTCAACTGCATAATTGTCAAATGTCCAGTAACTTCCTATATGGCTGTCTTTGACCCCGGAGATGAGCTTGATAAAATAGTTAAATTTATCGGATCTGTAGGCGGAAAACCGGAATATATAATCAACACACACTGCCATTACGATCATATCGGTGCGGTGAATGAACTTAAAAAAAAATATTCAATACCTTTTCTTATTCACGCAGATGAAAAAGAATACGCGGAAGAACCGGAGAAAAATTATTCTTCAATGACAGGTGAACCAATTAAGGTATTCCCTGACAGATTTATTTTTGATGGAGATTTAATCACGTTGGGAAGTATCGGGATAAAAGTTATCCACACTCCCGGGCACACAAAGGGCAGCTGCTGCTTTTTGACAGGCAACACTCTTATCTCAGGCGATACGCTTTTTGCAGGATCTGTCGGCAGAACAGATCTTTACGGAGGCGACACCGATACGATACTGGAATCAATAAAGAAAAAATTACTGGTACTTGACGGCGACACTATAGTCTTAACCGGGCACGGAAGAAGCACGACTATTAAACAGGAAAAACGGTTCAACCCATACCTGTAATAATCAAATTCTAAAATCCTCTAAAAATCATTTTTTACTGCTATACATCCAATCTCTACCAGCGCTCCGATAGGAAGTGCGCTTACTTCGTAAGTTAACCTTGCAGGGAATTCCGATTTGAAATATTTAGAGTAAATTTCATTAAATACTTTAAAATCCCCAAGATCAGTAAGCATACAGGTGCACTGAACAACATCGTCTATTGAATAACCTGCCTCTGCCAAAATGCCATTAATGTTTTCCAAAACCTGGTACGACTGCTCTGAAATCCCGCCTTCCGCCATTACATTGTCCAACGGTTTAAGACCGACCTGTCCGCTGATGAAAAGCATTCCGTTGATCTCAACGGCCTGGCTATACGGACCGACAGCTTTTGGGGCGTTAACCGAACTGATTATCTTTTTCATGATCCCTCCTTTTCGTTATAATCCCTGATTATGAACACAAGGTAGTCTCCAAGGTATTTAAATCCGTAATTCTGATAGAGTTTTATAGCTTTTAAATTGTCCTTATGAACTTCAAGTTTGATCTGAAGCCCGTTCCTTTTGCTGAATTCAAGTGAAATCTCAAGAAGTTTCTGAGCAAGACCTGACCCCCTTAACTCTTCTCTGATACCGAAATGATGCAGGTAATTCCTTCTCTTATCAGTAGTGATCCAGGAACTTCCGACGACCTTACCGATCTTGTTTTGTACAACGAATAACTGACCACCGTTTTTTATTGTGTCAAGGATTATTTTGTCTGTATCGCCCCGCCTTGAACCACCGAGATGAATGTCTTCCCATAACACGATCAGACCGTCGAAATCGTCGCTTGAATATTCTGATATTGTAAGATCTTTAAAACTCATTTTTTACTCCGCCATGATTTCTTATTGCCAAGCCTGTCTTCAATTACTCTTTTTACTTCTTCTATCTGCCATATCGGCGTTGAAGCGCTTCCCGAAACTCCAATCAGATCATTCTCTCTGAACCAGCTGAAATCTATTTCGGACTTATTCTCGATCAAATATGACCTTCTATTAAACTTGCTGAATTTATCGAACATAACTTTTGTATTTGAGCTGTTTTTTCCCCCTATGAAAATGATAACATTGTGATCTTGAGCGAATTCGATCAGCTCTTTCTCTCTTTTTTCAACAAAAGGACAGATCGTATTGGTAATTTTCATATCTTTTATTTTATTTTTTAACAGATCGACCATTTTTTTGAATTTCTCGGTTGATACGGTAGTCTGAGCAATAAGCAGTGATTTCAATTTTATATTAATCTTTGAGATATCATTTTCATCAGATACGCATATCCCTTTATCATCGCAGAAACCAAGAAGCCCCTGAACCTCAGGGTGATTTTGCTTCCCAACGATTATTATCTGATAACCCCGCGAATAGTAATCCTCAATTATCCTTTGCGAATTTGATACTTTAGGGCAGGTGGCATCCACTATCAGGTTGTTGTTTTTCACGGCCAGTTCTATTACCTTTTTGCCTACACCGTGGGTTCTTATGAACAGGATATTGTCCTTTATCCGTTGAACTTTTTCTTCCACTTTTAGACCGCAATCGATAAGTCTTTCCATTTCGAGCCTGTTGTGAAGAAGCTCTCCATTAACGAAAATTTCTTTTTCAACATTGCGTTCGATCTCTTTTTCGATCATTTTTATAGCTCTTTTAACCCCTCCACAAACGCCAGATTTTTTGTCAATAACAACTTTTATTTTCATAATATCTTCTTTATCATACCGTTTATAAAGTCAGCCTGTTCTTCTATACTCATTTTACTTGTGTCTATAAATATTGAATCCAGCGCGGGTTTCATAGGTGAATTCGATCTGGAACTGTCTCTGTGATCTCTTCTTTCTATGTCTTCTTTCACTTGTAAAAATGACGCTTCAATTCCTTTTTCTTCAAGCTCTTTCAGCCTTCTTTCAGCTCTTATATTGATGTCGGCTATCATAAAAAATTTCAGATCTGCATCAGGAAAAACTACCGTACCGATATCTCTTCCGTCAAGTATTACATTTCCCTTCTTAGACATTTCTCTCTGTAACTCTACCAGCTTCGATCTTACTTCGCTTATTTCGCAAACTGAGGTGACACCGATAGAAATTTCCGGAGTTCTGATAACTGAGGACACGTCCTGTCCGTCCAGAAATGTTTTTGTGTCCCCTGTGTTTTTATCAACCACCTGTTCGATGACAGTATCGCTCAACAGCCGGATTATATTCTCTTTATCGGCAAAGTCAACTCCCTTTAGCTTTGCTTTAAACGCCATCGCCCTGTACATAGCGCCTGTGTCGATATATAGAAAACCCATTTTTAAACCCACAAGCTTCGCTGTGGTCGATTTGCCCGATCCCGCAGGCCCGTCAATTGCGACTATCATATTTTTCTCTTTTATATTTTATTGTTTCTGATCCGATAAAGATACCATTGAATAATGATGGAATTTCTGTTCTCGCCCGTCCGATCAATTTTTTGTCCCGAGTTTAATAGATCGTCTATCATCTGATCGGTTACACCGATGTTATAATAAATATCGCTATTTTTTTTTATTTTTTCTTTATAAAAATTAATTATTTTTTTTGGCAGTATCCGCTTTAAGGAATTTTTTTTATCCTGCTTATCGAGTTGATTCAGCGTCGGATTTGTTTCCCTGATGAAATTTATCCCTGTCTCGCTAAAATATTTATCGGTTAACACTTTGTCGTATAAGTATTTGCCGTATTTTAATTTTGGTGAGACTCCGGAAAAGAAATCCATTAATCTTTTATCCATTAAAGGAAGCCTGTACTCATAACCGAAGTATTCGTAAATCCTGTTTGAATTCAAAATGAATTTAGCCTGCCTCTCTTTTAAGTCCCAATTCTCGAAATCCAGGTAGCTGAATCTCCCATTAAGGTTTAAAGATTCTCTTATTGATTTTAAAATGACACCGGATTCAGAAGGATCAATCTCTTTATTGTTAAAATGTTTCTTTATTATTTCTTCAGTAAGTTCCTTTTCGGTTTCTGCCGAAATAATTCTTTTGTTCAGATGGCTGCCGGCAAAAAAATCGCCTGAATGCCCTGGAATGAATACTGAATTTTGCGGAATGCTCTTTTTAAGCTCTTCAAGAGCGAAATATTCCTGAAGATAGAACATTGATGAATAGTTTGATGCTGCCGGATAATAATCCCTGAATCCGTCAGACGCAATAAAATCTTTTACTGTATCGTCTGCATATTCTATGAATCTCCAGCTGTAACCAAGTTTTCGGGCAACTTTTTCTGACAGTTCAAGTTCAGGATTATTCTTTCTCCCGTAGGTAAAAGTGATTACATTTTCAAAACCTCTTTTTTTAAGCATCGCCGCAATAAGTCTTGAGTCAAAACCGCTGCTTAGAGGAATGACCGGAGTTTTGTCTATAAGTGATTTTGCGAGATCGTCACCTATCCGATCTAAGATCGATATCAGACCGCTCTCAAGATTGACAGTATCGTCTGAAATTTTATCGCTTTCGTAAAAGTGATAGAATTCTTTCTTGATCTCCAGACTTCTGACCGTGATGAATTCACCTGCCTGGATCTGGAAAATGTCTTTGAATAGGGTACTACTTCCCGTAGTATATCCGGTACGAAGAAATACTTCGACGGATTCAGCATTCACTTGGGAATTATTTGATCTTAAAGTCTTCGGATCGTCTGTAATTGTTATTAAAGAATCAGCTTTTGTGTAAAATAAAGGGAAGGACCTTGTCCTGTCGGCACAAATGAATATTTCTTTATTTACAGTTAAAATAAATGCGAATATTCCGTTGAACTCTCTCAGATCTTCTTTCGAAGGAACACTCTTCCGGAATTTAATTCCGAGATAATTTACAGCCTCATAACCGGTAAGATATTTACCATCATCAAAGAGGTATCCTTTGAATTGTATTCCGTTCGATTCATACCATTTAAAACCTTTATTATTTATAAGCTCCATCTTTACATTATCCATTCAAACACCATCCTGCTGATTATTATCGGAAGCATTATTGCGGTTAATCTGATAAGAGTAAATTTAATAATCTCTTTTTCGTCACCCCCGACAGTTTTTATTATAAAAAAAGAGAGGTAAAGCCAGTAAATAAATCCCGAAGTCCCGTACAGCATTACTGCTATAAAAGCACTTTTGAAAACAATACCGCCGACAACGAATGCGGCAAGTCTGAGAAGAAGAAGATAAAAGTTCAGCTTCAGACTGGTTTTCTGTTTTTCCAGAGTGGCAAAAACTATCGAGACAGGAGACGAAGCGAACACCATCAGCATCCATGGAGCAAGCAGCGCAGCGTAAAGGCCTGATACTTCCCATTTTTCACCGAGAAAAATACTGAATATGTAGTCCCCGTAACCTGCTACAATTGAAAGCGGGATTATTCCGAGTGCAAAAAGTTTTTTATAAATATCAGTCGTTATTTTGCTTATGTCTTCGTTGCTGTTCTTCAGGTCTGTCGCTTTTTTATAATACACCTGAGAGATAGATGAACCGAGCATAGTCAGAGGTGTATTAATGAATTTTTGAGGTATGGAATATAAACCTGCTGCCGCAGAATCAAACATGTTTGTAAGGAAAATAACAGGCACATTAGAAGAAAGATTGTTCATAAATTCACTGGGCATGAAAAATTTCGGAAAATCTTTATACCTCATTAGGCTTTCTCTGATGGTTTTTAAGCTGATCTTTTTCTTGTTTTTAACAACTGCCGAAATGAAATTCTTAGACTGAACTGCAGTGCCTGCAAAATATCCAAAGATCGAACCTGAGATCAAACCCATATAATCCCTAATCGGATTCAGTCCGCTGATAAGCTGTATCGTTGAACCTAAAACGGACCTGGTAATGCTTCCTATAGCTGTTGTATGAAATCTGCTCTTTCTGTTATTCCAGTAATTCATGATCCTGAATAACGCCATGAACAGAGCCATCAGACAGATCAGCAGAACAAATGAATTATCCTTTGATTTAATTCCTGCGTTTTCAAGTATAGATGTGCTAAAAATAAGTGAAGCCGGTAAACAGAGTAAAAATACAAATGTTGTGAGAATTATTGAACCCGAAGCCAGGTTAACTGCCTCTTTTTCCTCTTTCGGCAATACAATAGCGAATTCATAATTTCCTGTCATAAAAATAGAGAGTATTCCGCTCAGACTTAGGAAATAAGCCCAGAATCCGAAATCATCCGGGGAATACATCCTTGTTAAAAACGGAAGAATTATGAAAGGGATCAGTTGTGAAACGAATGATGCGCCGAACAGTTTTCCGATGTTTTTAAGAAGCTTTTTATCTTTTAATAATTCACTGCTCATTAATTCTCTCAACCGCTTCTTTAAGCGCTTCTTCCCAACTTCTGATCGTGATGCCGAAATCTTTTATTATTTTTGAATTATCGAGTGAGCTGTTTGAAGGGCGCTTAGCTTTCATATCCAAATCTTTCGACAGAACCGGAACAACTTCTGAAGATGCATTTGAATAATCTATAATTTTTTTAGCATACTCATATCTGGAAACCGATCCTGTATTACAGTAGTGATAAACAGCCGTTTTAAAATTTTCAATTTCAGAAACTTTTCCGCAGATCTGAATTAAGGTTTCAGCTAAGTCAAATGCATAAGTAGGCGACCCGATCTCATCTTCAACAACTCTTATTTGCGCATTCGTTTTTGACTTTTCAATGATCTTATTTACAAAAGTTTTATGGGTTGTTGAGTAAAGCCATGATGTTCTTATTATCAGGCAATTATCCGGATTTTCAAGTACAGCTTTTTCACCTTCGGCTTTGCTTTTTCCATATACAGAAACCGGGTCAGGCATGTCTGACTCATTATAAAGTTCCGATTTTAAACCGTTGAATACAAAATCAGTTGAAATATGTATAAACTTTATTTCTGATTTTCTGCATGATTCTGCCAAATTTTTCACGCCAAGCGAATTAATCTGAAATGCTTTTTCGGGTTCTGATTCGGCTTTTTCAACATCCGTATAAGCGGCGCAGTTAATAATAACGGAATCTTTCACGAAATTGTTCTGAAAATACTCATCAACCTTAGCAAAATTTGTTATATCTATATCAGCTCTGGATAAAAAAACACAGTTATGCATACCCTTCCGCTGTGCGGTATTTCTCAACGCTGTACCTAACTGACCTTCAGAACCTAAAACAAATAAATGCATTTATTCCTCGAATAAAATATTCATTTCCGCATTAGACATTAGCGGAAAACTCATGTCTCTTTTCGTTATGACTAAATCTTTTTCAGGAAGTATCCAATTGATATTCAGCGACGGATCGTTGTATCTTATACCTCTTTCATCCACGGGAGAATAATAATTATCGCATTTATACATTACAAGAGTATTATCTTCGAGTGCAACAAATCCGTGGGCAAAACCTCTGGGTATTAAAACCATCCTTTTATTGTCAGAATTTAATTCAACTGACAAGTGCTTGCCGAATGTGGGAGAACCTGCTCTCAGATCAACCGCTACATCAAGTATTTTTCCTGAGAGAACAGTAAGAAGTTTAGTTTGAGCCATCGGATCAAGCTGATAGTGCAGCCCTCTTAAAACGCCTTTTTTCGATCTTGATATATTATCCTGAACGAAATCAGCTTTAATTCCGGAATCGGACAGTTTTTTACTGTTAAATGATTCAAAAAAGCAGCCGCGGTCATCGCTGAATACTTTTGGTTCGATTATCAGAATACCTTTAAAATCTGTTTTTATGATTTCGAAGTTCATTCACCCTCCCTCTTAAAAAATCCCGAGAAATAATTTTTGAAGACCATATTCAAAGTCAGTCTAAAAGTGTTATTCGAATAAACCTGATATTTTTTATTCGGTTCAATTTCTTTTTCATAATAATCCTGATAATTTGTGTAATTAAAGTGCTCATCTACAGCTGTAGTAACATCTCCATCGTCATCTTCATCAACTCCAATGTTTCCGTCTAAATCAGTATCTATATCATAACCATCAGTATAATTTTCCTGCCAGCTATCATCGTAAGCAGGAAGATTATGATTGTAATTAATTATATCAGTATGAGAGTAATAAAGATCAGCAGAAATGTATTTATTGTATCTATAGCTAAGTTCTGCGTAATAAAGGTTGCTTTTTTCAACCGTACCTCTTAAAAACACCTTATTTTCGAGCTGATAATTCAACGGCTGGTCCCACTCTCCCCACCTTACTTCGCCTTCGTTTATCCTTGTATAGCCTGCAGATAAGCTCAGATTGTAGTCATAAAAATATCCGAGTTTGTAATTCAGAGTCTCGGTATCTCCGCCCCCTGACACTGAAAGATAATAGTCAAGATTCATGTACCTGTTTATGTGAAATTTATGCCCGTAAACATAAGGCTCGACCCTTGCGTATTCGAAGTTGAATGTAAGCCCGTCAACATATAGAAAATTTGAGTTGTAAAATCCTGCCGCAACAGCCCATTTGTTCATATAGTTCTTTGTCCAGCTCTCTGTGAAAGTTTCATCATCGAATAAAAGCTCTCCGTAAACTGAATAGTTTTTATAAGGTCTGTATGAGAGATCAAAACTGATCAGAGAATTGTCATGGTCTCCGTAATAGTGACCCATCCAGAAAAGAGGAAGCACCGGCAGCAGATAACCCATTTCTATCGTTCTATCGCCTGAGATCACCATTTCATTCACACCGAAACTGAGATTGTCGAGCGCTTTCCATTCAAGTCTGTGTGCTGAAAGGTATTTTTCCCTTTTTACATATTCCGCCCATTTTATCGTGTCTTCATTTGATATTGCATAATATGGTATTTCGCTTTCTTTTCTTGTCTGCGAATCGGCAAGCAGCGAACCGGTAACAGTTGTGAATTTCAGCCTGTCGCCGGCTATTGAGAAAATAAAATTCTCATAGTAAGCTTTGATCGGCGTCAGAGTCAGGGAATTCATCATGCCTGAACCTAACGAAACCGGATATTTACCTATAGAGAAATTTATATCTTCACCGGCTAACAGTAAAGATGTCTCAGTATGATCTTCGCTGGAGAAATCAGCCTCACCGCCGGAAGGTACAAGCACGAGAGTTTCGTATTCATCTCTTAAATGGTTAGTATAATTATGTTTCAGCATCACCCCTGAATTTGTGTGAAGCGACAAAAAATCCCTGTACCCGAAATAGGCCTCTATCCCGCCGTCAGTTATATGCTGAGATATGTCATCGAACTGATAATAGCTCTCTGTATAAGGTTTCCTTAGAAAAAGCGGCTTTTCTATCGCGTTCTGAGAGATATAAGACTGATTCCAATAGCCATCAAACCAGCCTACGGTGTTTTTTGATTCAGCTTTACCAAAGCGGTTATCTTTGTCTAAATACTCTTCTTCAAATCTTCTGATGAAATTTTTAGTCCTGGGATCAGGATCTTTGATCTCAAGCAATTTTTTATAAATTTCATCCGCCCTATAGGGTTTTGATCCTGTGAACGGAATATTTATCTGCCCTGAAATGTTCAGATAATCCAAGTAATCATAAGTATATTTGTCCGTCATAGGAATATTTATCGGTGCAGAGGCATAAAGTAAGCTTGATAGTAATGCAATAAGTAATAGAATCATCCTGATGTTCATTTTTCCTCCGGATTCTTTGAAAAAAACCGTTTATCTAAAATTTTTATTGAAATTATTCCAGTGATAAGAGTCAGAAGCAGATTCACTGCTCTGTCGATCAGAGAAGCTACCACTCCTATTCCTGCATCGGCGAAAAGAAGATACGAAATTCCTGCGACAAAACCTTCCTTAACTCCAAGCCCGCCCGGTGTGAAAGAAAGGAAAAATGATAAATTGGCGATTATTCCTATTAGAAAAGCGTGATATATAGATATCTCAGACCCGGCTATACCGAAAGAAATATACATTCTCGCAGAAAACAGAGTTATTCCGCCTAATATGGTCAAAACCGTATAGAACAGGTTGATTTTATTTTTGTTGATCAGCTTTCTGTTACTAACGAAAAGAATATAATACTGAGACAGTTTATTATCCCTGTTATTTTTTGCAATTTTATACGATATAAACACTAAAACAGCTGCGACAAGGCAAAATAATGCCACAAAAGGAAAGTTGATCTTGTTGTAGAAAGCTATCATTTTATCATCGAAAATAAAAAATAGCGACAGAAGCAGAGTAACAACCGTAACTATTATGTAAATCAGCATTGTCGTAAAAACAAATTTATTGAAAGGAACTTTTTTCTTAACTTTTAAAAATGTGCCCAACGAAAGCATGCCGCCCTTTGCCGGAAGATAATTCAAAATGTTTGATGCAAGGGTCAATAGCGCGATATTTGTTTTGCTCTCAAATACATCGAGTATGGCAAACTGTATTTTTACAGCAAAGAATGAGTTTATGTATGAAATGAGAATGACCGCTGACAATAATATAAAATCGTTCAGATCCATATTCAGTATTCTTGAAAAATCAAAATTGGTTCTATAAATAAATATTACAAGTAAAGCAGCTAAAAATATATATATAATTATTTTTTTCATTTAAGCTTTACAGATTTATTCATTAAAAACTCTTCCTTAACAATTAGACAGCAATTTAAGTTATTAATCGAAGACTTTCAATAAATTTAATGTGAAGTAGTATATTATATTTTCCTGCTAGTTTGAAGATTTGATATAATAGAACTTTTTAACAGCCTGATTGAGATCGATCTGGTACGAATTGGATGAAACGGTATTTTCAAGTACAAATGTTCCGTAAGGATCATTAGACGAATATATTTTATAAGATGCAGCTGATGGAATTATATCCCATGTCAGTAAAATTGTTGAATCAGTTTTTACCATGCTGAGGTTTGACGGACTTGCAATAAATGATTCAATAGCACCGATATCAATTGTCTGTCCGAATACTCTTTCATTGCTTAGAAGATCTAATTCTTCTAAAGGTATTTCAGCTGTAAAATCGAGAGTACCCGCATCAATACAGGGCGAATCAGATGCCAGATTGTAATCCAATCCGTTACCGTTATCTTCGTATTTCGGATCTTCGTCAATGTTGTTGACCCATGCGCCGGTGAAAGTATATGTAGGATATTTAAAGCCGAAATTCTCCTTTCCGCCCTCAATGTTATTATGATAGAAATTTGGATCGGAAGCATCATCATCAAAAAATATCTGCTGCTCCAGAGTAGCGGCTTCATTTCCTCTTATGATATTGTTGTGGAAATCAGGGCTTGAAAGTTTGAACCACAGAGCTCCGCCCTCTCTGGCATAATTTGTCTTTATGGTGTTATTGATCAATTTCGCATAGGAATCATAAAAGAATATCGCTCCGCCGGATCCGTGAGCTCCTTCAGGCTCAATATAGTTGTCATAGATCAGGTTATTTATCAATATTGGATCTGACCGATGAATGTATAATGCAGTACCTTCAGATAAATTACCGTCTGAAACTATCCAGTTTTCTCTGATTATGTTATTTTTTATCATCGGGTTACTATTGTCTAACAATCTTAATCCAGCTCCGGCACAATAGTACTGACCTATACAATAGTTTTTCTCGATAAGATTATTAGAAATTGTCGGAGAACTGCCCACATTGCATTCTATTGTGGCATAACCTGAACCGACATCGTAACCGCTTCGATTTCCTCTAAAAACATTCCATGTAATATTAGGACTTGAAGTAATACAGGCGATTGCTGATCCTGCGCTTGCACGATTGTTGGTAAAATAACAATTTGACACATCAGCTTTTGAATAATTCTGGAAGAAAATGCCCCCCCCAAAGCCTGAATAATCAGAACTGTAGATCAGGTTTGCATTGCCGTCTTTAATTATACAATGAGAGATATTCGATTTGGGATTAGAAACCGGAGTATTAATAAATCGTATTCCCATCCAGCCGGTTTCGGAATTGGCTGACCTTATAATAATGCTGTCGCCTTCAGAACCTGCAGCATTGATACAACCCTGAACATTGAATCTGTAATGCCCCTGAAACACGATCTCAGTTCCGGGTTCAATTGTCAGCAGTTGACCGTTTGGAATAGTAATGTCGCAGTTGATGTTATAAGGAGAGGCCGATTTTGTCCAGGTTCCCGAAACATCCGGAATTGATATTTCTGTAGAACTTAGAATTGTAATGGATAAGACTAAGAATAAAAAAACTGTCTGTCTCATAATACACCTCCGAATCGAACTTTATTTAACTGAAGATAATATATTTAAATAATAGGTCGGTGTCAATCAAATAATATTTTTTCGGGTTATTGCTTTTTAAAAATAATCTTAATCAGTTTTTCCAGAGATCCAATAAAAAATGCGAAACCAAGTATTGGAAGCTGTTTCATAACCGGAATAATATCTTTATGATCTTCATACAAATAAAGCGCAGTTAGAATAATTGCTGAAACGATCAGCATTAAAAGCCTGAACGGATAAAAAAGGAACATATAAACGGATATAATAAGTGCTGAAAAATATAGAATTGAAAATTTATTTACGAATCTCAGGTAATGGTCGGCAAATGTTTTTCCTCTGTGATTTATCCATGAATAAACATCATTTCCTTCTCGTGAATGGTATTTTATATTCAGATCAGTATGCCGTAATATTTTTGTGTCGTTCTGAAAAACTATATTTTTGAGTATAGCTGTGTCATCGCTTGAATCTTTTTCTATAACACCAGGGATGCTTTTTAAGAAAAGTTCCCTGCTCAATAACAGGCAGCCTGTACCTTTGGGGGCTTTAAAAAAATTCTCCTGTGTTATCCATAACTCTTTAGCATACTTGAACTGCGGATAATACGGGTGGTAAAATTTCCTTCTGATGAGATAAAGAAGAGTGTCATATTCGGATTTGTATTTTTCGTCATTAAGACTACCTGCCATTAAAGGCTGATATCCGATCTTCTGAATATTTTGTAAAAGATCATTGAAGACTTCTATCCTTGTATCTATCAGAAGTATATTTTCATATTTCGCATTTTCAGCACCTGTTTTGCGTGCCTGAACCCGTCCCATATTCTTTTCGAGATCGATTATTTTTACATTCGGATAGACTGAGGCAATTTCTTTTGTTCTGTCAGTTGAACCGTCGTTTATGAGAATTATCTCAATATTCATGCCTTCAGGTATGGTCAGACCGAGAACTGCATCGAGGCACAGTTTTATTGTTTCTTCTCCGTTGTAAACAGGTATGACGATCGAAATATCCAAACTGAATTCTCCCGGGAATTTTATGTTTGTTTTATTTTGAAAATGTTCATGAACTGGGCTTTTACTCTTTCAAAAAATGCGTACATAACAGGCACGACAGTAAGTACGAAAAATGTTGAAGCCGAAAGTCCGCCTATCGTTGTGATCGAGAATGAGTACCAGAAATTTTTCTCGACATCTGAATTTATGATAAGGGGAACCACGCCCAGAATGGTGGTAATTGAAGTCATAAGGACAGGTCTGATCCTTTCGATCGTGCCTGTGATTATAGCCTGCATCATGTCGAGGCCGGCGGCTCTTTTTGTATTTATATGATATATGAGAATTATTGAGTTATTGACTACAATTCCTTCAAGCAGGACGACACCCATATATGCGTCTTCGTTAAAAATTTCCTGAAGACCGAAAAAGATCCCGAAAACACCGACTATGCTTAATGGAATGCTCAGGATGATTATGAACGGGTGAAGGAGCGATTCGAAAAGTGAAGCTGTTACCATAAATACTAGAACGACCGCGAAAAGTATAAGCCAGATCATTTCCTTTCTCTCTTCTTCTGTCATATAATCTTCGTCTTCCTCGTCGAACTGATATCCTGACGGCAGCGGATAGGTTTCTTTTATAGAATTTAAAAACTCATTCGCCTGTTTGGTCGATGAATTATAATCGTACCTGACATATCTGGTATAGCTCTGATCTTCCTTTGATATCTCATTCATGAGAGCTTCTTTTTTGATCTCGGCAATATCTCTGATCCTGAAACTGGTATTTCCCGATATTACGGTCTTGTCGAGAAGGTCTCTGACATTAAATTCCTCGTAGTCAGAATACTTTACGCTCATTTCTATCTCATCGCCGCCGAACATGATATTGGTTCCGCTTCCGCCGCAGGATGATCTTATTTCCCGTACCAGATCGCTTACATTCGCGTTGAATTGCGCCAGCTTCTTTCTGTCGATGCTGATCGTATAATTGAACTGGTCTGAAGACTGCCACCACCGGCCGGTACCGGTAATATCAACATCGCTGACCCGCGAATTTGTAAGCAGGAATCTTTCCAGCTTCTGCGCTTCAAACTTCAGCCCTTCATAATTATAACCTTTCAGGATCAGAGATGAATTGTAAGATTTAGATGTTGAACCGCCTGATCTGTATCCGCCCGACTGATTAAGCGGATTGTAAATAGATATGAACGGACCGGAAAAATTTACGGCCATGGACACGAGCTCATTTTCCATCTTGAAAGGTTCTATTGTATAATACTGTTCGTCAGTATAATTTATCTGGATATATGCGCTCTGCGAAGTCACTGTGGTAGTGAAATTATCGTAATTACCTGTTTCCTGAACTCTTTTCTCGAAATTTTTAATTATATCGTCAGCCATTTCAACGGTCGATCCTACCGGCATCGATATGTAAACGCTGACCGTGTTCTGGACATTCCAGCTGAATCTTCTCCCCTGATCTACATAATTGTCGAAAAGAAAAAATGACAGATAAAATACTACGCCGGTGAGAATAAGCACAACTTTTCTGTTGTTTATAAAATACTTCAGGTATTTTGAATAACCTTTAAAATCTTCGGAATTCTCTTTTTGAATTGTGTTCCTATATTTTTCTGTAAGGAAGAATCTCGTTAATAGCGGCGTTAGCGATATAGAAACTACGAAAGACGAAAGGAGGCTGACGCTGACCGCAATAGCCAGAGGTATCCAGTAAAGCCTTCTTTCGCCTGACATGTATAAAAACGGTACGAACACGACAACGGTCGTGAGAGTTGAGCTTAGAATAGGATTGAGAACCTCTTTAGTTCCTTCTGAAGCGGCTTTGAATTTATCGTATCCGTGATTATAGAGCCTGACTATATTTTCAAGAACCACTACGGAGTTGTCAACAAGTAATCCGAAGCTCAGAACAAGACCTGAAAGAGTTACGATGTTGAGGGTGAAATCAAAGAAATATAAAATAAAACCGCTCATGAAAAGGCTGACCGCTACAGATAATACTATCACAACGGAGAGTTTTATATTTCTAAGGAAAAACACGAGCACGAAAATAATTATCAGAATACTTATCAGGCCTCTGATCTTTATATCGCCGAGTTCTTCTCTTATTGATTCGGTCGAATCGTACTTCGTTTCCGTCTGAATTTTATATGAAGCGTGATCTTCTTTGAATTTCTCAAATACTTTATAAACATTATCGCAGGTCGAAATAGCGTTGGAACCCGGTTCTCTGAAAACCGCCACATCAACAGATTCCCTTCCGTTGATCCTCTTTAAGCTGTTCGCTTCCTTATTTGAAATTACAACTTCTGCAATATCGTTTATCCTGATGGGCACACCGTTGCTGTATTTAAGAACAATTTCCTTTAGCTCTTCTAAACTGCCGAGTTCGTTATCAATTGAGATCGTAAATTCGATTTTATTGCTGTCCCTTACTTCTCCCGCATTGATCTGATTTCCGTACTGATAAAGCTTATTCAGATTTGAAATTGATATTCCGTAAAAATCCGCTTTCTTTCTGTCTATCAGCACTCTCAGCTCATTTACCGGTATTCCTGTTATCTCGACTGAATTGATCCCTTTTACTGCAAGTAGATTGTTCTTCAGTTCATTCTCGATCAATAACCCGAGTTCGTCGAGTGAAATATCGCCGAAAATGTTATAGCTGATCAGCTCCCTGCTTTCGTCAAGCTCTTCCCGGGGCACATATTTTCTGATATACAATCTGTTCCTGACAGCTTCGGGAAGGTCTTTTTTTATCTGATAAAGCTTTTCATTCAGCGCCAGATACGCAAAGTTCATATCCGTATCTCTTTCGTATTCGATCGTTATAGACCCGTAAGAACTTTCTGAACTTGATGTTACTTTATAGATATTGTCGAGAGTATAAACCTCCGATTCTATCGGACTTATGACTTTAGTCTCAATTGTTTCAGGGGATACATTATCCCAGGATGCGCCTACGATGAGCGTGGGATATTCTGTATCGGGCTTTAATTCAAGAGGAATATAATTAAAGGCAATGATCCCGAGAATGGACAGGCTGCTGAAGAACATTATGATGGAAACGGGTCTTTTTAAAAGATTTTCAAACATTTATTTTGTCTTGCCTTTTAAGGATTCATATACTGCCGGAAGAACGATGAGAGTAAGCAAAGTAGCTACCGACAATCCGAAAATAACTGTTATCGCCAATGGTTTTCTGAGCTCTGATGAGCCGCCCCAGGCTATCGCCATCGGGATCATGCCGAATACTGTCGTGATCGTAGTCATCAGCATCGGTCTCAGCCTCTTCTGAATTCCCTCCACGATCGAAGTTCTTATGTCAAGTCCTTCTTTGATGCTGTTATCTATAAAATCAACTGCTACGATCGCATTGTTGACCGATATACCTACAAGCATTATCATACCGATGCCGGAAAGTATATTTATCGATTCCCCGGTTAAAGTCAGTCCGACCGCTACGCCGATGAAAGAGAAAGGAATGCTTAACACGATGATAAACGGGCTGAGCAGTGATTCAAATTGAGAAGCCATTACCATATAAACCAGGATAAGAGAAAGCATGAACATAAATACTATCTGCATCATTGAATCCTGCATTTCGGTATTCTGCCCTCCGACTTCGATCCTCATCCCTCTGTAAAGATCTATTTTATCCAAGTCAGCCTTAACTTCCCCAACAACTTTATCAAGCCTTCCCTCGTTGATATTTGCGGTTACGGTTATAACCCTGCCCTGACTTTCGTGCTTGATAGACTCCGGTCCGTTCTCGAAATTTACGCTTATGAGCTTATCAAGAGGATAATATGTGCCGTTTTTGACATAGACTGAACCGATTATATTTTTTATGTCGTCATTAAAATCCTCATTTGTACCGACAATTATATCTATGGATTTGTTGTTCTCCGTTATTTGGGTTGCCGTCTCCCCTTTTATCATTGTTCTTATGTAATTTGTGATCTCCTGCTCGGAAATATTATTATTTTCCAGAAATTCATTGTTGAAGTCTATTTTGATCTGTGGTTTATTACCCATGAAATCAGACTTGATCTCGCTTAGATTTTTGACGGTCTTTAACTTATTTATAACTTTATCGGTTATTTCGCGGAGATCGTTAAGATCGCTTCCTGTAACTTTTACGCTCAGATCGCCTTCATCAGATTTTAACAGCTCTCCAAGTACGGATACATCGGTATTTATGCTTACTTTTATATCAAGGTCTTTTTCCGAATTATATTTGCCGATATCTTTTCTTAAGTCATTTAGAAATTCTTTCGTTGACATATCAGTTTCAAGTTTAACCTGAATGTCGCCTTTATAGACCGTTGCGCCTGTAAGAAGGGATTTTTCATCATATATTCCTCCTGTCGCAAATATCGATCTTACTCCCTCTTTTAAAATCAGCATCTGCTCATAATCCTGAATTACACTTTCCGTAGTCCAGATGCTCGTTCCCGGATTCATTTCGAGCGAAAGCATAAACTCGTGGCTGTCAACATCCGGCATCATCCTTCTTTCAAGATTGAGCATAAGAATTATCGAAATCAATAGCGCTGCGCCTATCCACGCATAAGTTTTAGCTTTGTTGTCGAGCGCTTTTATCAGAACTCTTCTATAAGCCTTTTCAAAATATGAATAGGCTTTATCATAGACGATCAGAACCGGTTTAAAGACCGTCTTTGTGAACCTGACAGTTAATTTGAACCAGAATACCGACAGACCTGTAATGAAACCGAAGATCATCATAAAGATCTTTTTTATTGTGCTTCTTAATTTTTCAACGAGAAAGATATCACGCATAATATTTTTGTTTATACCGTAAAACCTGGCGGGATTCAATAGCCCGAATAAATTTACAATAAAAACCAGACCGCCGAGACAGTAGGCATAGAGCATAAATGACTTGGTGCTCAGTTCTTCCTCGTATGGCTGGAATATTTCATTTACAAAAGATGAAAAATCATAAAGAATTGCGTCGAGCCAGCTGAGTGAAGTCAGACTGAAATAAGAGATAAACGCGTGAACAGGCTCGAAATAATCAACTTTGGAAATATAGGCTGCCGGAACGGTAAGAAGAAAAAGCATGAACAGCCATATCGCGGTTACTATTATGAACCGTATCCTTTTTTTACGGGTGATCTCTTCATTTTTTCTGTAAAATACGAAAAAATCGAAAGTTTTGATAAACGGGTCTGTAAGGACCGCCAGGAAAAGAATATATGCGAAAGCGTGTTCGTCAACCGGTATTTTGCTGATTTTAATTATAGTGAAATAAAGTATTATAAGAATTGTCCAGTAAATGCCTGTCTTAAAGATCGGACCGTTGTCGCTTTTCAGACTGTCGTCAAGCGCAACAGTATTTTTCTTTTCAATTGAAAATTTATTATAAAGCACGGGCACAAGTGAGATCGAAACGAAAAGTGAGCTTATCAGTGCGAATACGACTGATACGGACTGGTCTTTGAAAAGCTCTCCGGCGACCCCTGAAACAAACACAACGGGCATGAATACTATAATTGTTGTGAATGTTGATGCCGAAACCGGCATTATCACCTCTTTCACTCCCGCGTAACATGAATCGAACACGCCTTTATTCATCTGCCGGTGCCGGTTGATGTTCTCCAGCACGACTATTGAATTATCGACGAGCATTCCTATTCCGAGAGCAAAGCCTGATAATGACATAAGGTTCAATGAAATGTTGGAGAAGTAAAGCAGAGTGAATGTTGAAAATATACTTATAGGCATTGCAAGAGACACATTGAAAGGAGACTTGAATTCTCTTAAAAAAAGGAAGAGAGTGAGGAAAGACAATATTCCGCCGAGAAGTATCGCGGAAACTACATTGTCGATGGATTCGGTTATGAATTCAGACTGATCGTAAACCACATTGATATCTACATCTGTGGTTTTCTCGAATTCATCTAAGATCTTTTTTACATCTTTTACCACAAGAACAGCGTTTGCATCACCGTCTTTTCTGATAAGAACCGCCGTTGAATTTATGGCATTGAATCTTGTGAAAGATTTTTTTTCTTTGACCTGATAGCTGACCTTAGCGACATCCTTAACATAAATATTCCGCTTGTTGTCAAGCTGTTTCACAAGCGTATTTTCGATATCGGACAGATCTTTGAATTCGGATGAAATCACTAGATCGTAAATATAAACATCATCCTTTACTGTTCCGCCGGGCGAATTTGTGCTTGCGGATCTGACCACATTTACTAGAGTGCTAAATAAAAGTCCGTAAGTGTTCAGCTTTTCAACATCGGCCTCGATCCTGATGTCTGACTCTTCTCCTCCGATCACATCGGCCATTGCCACGCCGTCTATCTGCTCGATCCTCTTTTTTATGATATTTTCTGATACTTCACGCGTTGTTTTCTGATCTTTTCCGGATATGGAAATGATCATGATCGGCTTTGCCGCGGGATCGACCCTCAGAATATTCGGTCTGCCTGCTGTATCCGGCAGAGTGGCGGCATCGAGTTTTTCCCTGAGGTAAAGAACGGCAAAATCCATGTCTGTTCCCCATGCAAAATCAATGGTGATCAGACTTATTGACTCTTTTGATTCGGATTTTATCTTGATTATATCTTTTAATCCAGCGATAGATGCTTCAAGCGGTTCGGTAACAAGCCTCTCGACCTGTTCAGGACTGCTTCCTTCAAGCTCTGTCCAGACTGTCAGAGAAGGATATTTTATATCCGGGAGCAGGTTTACCGGAAGTTTCTGATAAGATATTATTCCGAAAACCGTGACAGCTGTGAAGATCATTATTACGGTTATCGGTCTTGTGAGTATAGTCTTTAGCATTTATACCTCTGAGCGTTTAAAAAAGTCCGTAAACCCGAAGATTATTTTTCAACTATGATTATGTCCGCATCATGGGCAAGTGTATAGTTATTGGTAACTATGATCTTATCCCCCAGCTTGAGTTTCGGATCTTCCTTTTCAAGTATTATTTCTGTAGAGTTGAAATTTGAAAGACCCGTCGTCACATATACCCACTTTGCTTTACTTCCTTCCGCCGTGAAGACAAGCTTCCTGTTATCCCGTGTAAGTATAGCCTCGTTAGGAACGATCACTTTATCGTTATATATTCTTCCCTCGATCCTGACATTTCCGCTCATGCCTGATTTTATTAAGAGATCCTTATTCGGTATTTTTACCTGAGCCATGCCTGTTCCGTTGGATTTATCCACAACCGCGCTGATGTTCTTTATTATACCTGTGAAAACTGTATCTTTCATAGCTTCAAATTTCACTTCGACCTTTCTTCCCTCTTTCAGTTCCGAGACTTCGCTTTCAAGCACAGGAATTTCCATTATAATGCTTTTGTAGTCAACTAGATTCATTGACCTGAAACCGCCCGATACCTGCTGTCCCTCGACAATTTTCAGATCGGCTACATAACCGTCGATGTTCGCTTTTACGACGGTATATTCAAGGTCTAGTTTTGCTTTCTTGTAATTTATCATAGCCTGTGTCAGGCCGGTTGAAGATTTAAGAACTTCTTCGCTTCCGCCTTTATTGAACAGGTACTCGATCTCGAGATCGAGTTTTAAATTTTCATACTGTTCAGAAGTTATTGAACCGCTTTTCTTCTTCTCATCAAGCTTCCGGATCTCTTCATCAAGCTTAGCCTGATTCTGGGTCTGATCGCTGTCCTTGATCTGATTCTTTCTCATTCCGTAATCGATCTTGGCTTTGAGCAGATTATCCTGCGCGCTCTGATAATTCAGTTCGTACTGCTGATTGTCTATCGTGAAAAGAATATCCCCTTTTCTCACATACGAATTTTCTTCGACATTCAGCTTTTCAATATATCCGGATATCTGCGGATATATTTCGACAGATTTCTCAGCTTTGGCTGTGCCTGTCGTATTTATGTACATGATAAGCGGAGCTTTGGCAAGATCTATTGTCCTTACCTTTACGAATGATTTTTTCGTTTCGGCCTGATCTTTGAGTTCTTTGAGCTTGTCCTCATCTTTTTTTGACTCGGGCTTAAATATTATTACCGAAACCAGCGATATCAGAATTATTGTAAATCCGATGTACATTTTATTCTTCACGGCTTTCTCCCCAGAGAATTATAAAGGTCGTATTTGGAAAGTATATAATTATACTGCGTATTGATCTTGTTATATTCTGCTTTTATAAAATCATTTCTCGCCTGAAGATAATCTGTAGCCGATTTGTCGCCTATAAAGAAAAGTTTATCTGCGAGATCAAGGTTTTCTTTGGCCAGTTCGACGTGCTTTCCTGCAAGTTCAAGGCTGTTCTTCTGATTTTCGAGTTCAAGCAGTTTTATCCTGATCTCGTTTTTAATTGATTCTATCTTGTTTTCAAGCTGAAGCCTGCTTTTTTTAACCTCGACCTTATTTCTGTCTATTCCGTTCAGTCCTGAATAGGTCAGATTGACGGAAAGTCCCGCTCTTACCGTAATACCGTCGGCTGTGGTTGAGAAATTATTAACTAGATCTTCTGTCTTATTGTATCCATAGCTGAGCGATCCTGTCAGGGACGGAAGGTAATTATCATACTCCATTTTCAAAGATAATTCTTTCTGAGAAAGGTAGTTCTTCTGAACGGCTACATCGGGATTGTTTTTCAATGCCTCGTCTATAAGTACCGATTCGGCAGGCATTTCATCTTTGATCTCAGCCTGTTCGTAAGTGATGCTTAATGAATCAGGCGTTATCTCGGCGTTCATATAGTAGATCAGATTCTGTTTGTTCTTTTTCAGATTCGATTCGGCCGCTTTAAGATCAATGACATCAGATGATTTTGACACTTCAAAATTCAGAAGATCCGATTTTGAAATATTTCCCATAGAATATTTAAGCTGCGCTTCCTCGAATTTTTTCTGGCTGTATTCCGAAATATCTTTCTGGAGTTTCAGCCTTTCTTCGGCTATCAGCGTCTGAAAGAACGAATTTATGATCGTGTATCTGACCGTGTTTTCCAAACCTTTAAAACTGATGCCGGCAGACTGATTGGATATCTTTGAAGACTGATAGCTGTGGAACAGCAGCGGACTTATCTTTGCTTCCACTCCTGCCGAAGCGCTTAGATTTGTGTTCTGGACATCGTCATCGTCTCCGGTGAAAGTGTATGATCCCATGCCGGTCACATCGTAAAAACGGTTCTTTGCGTCTTTCAGGTAATGATCGGAAATTACTTTATCCGAACCTGATATTTTTATATCCGTGTTATTCTTTTCCGCAGTCTGAATGCACTGATCCAATGTCATTGTTACACCGAAAGATATTTGCGCTATTGCAAGCAGTATTATTATTTTTTTCATTTTCTTCCCTGATCGTTAATTTATTCTACGGTTAACGATTTTTTATCCCTTTTATTTTAGTAATCGTAAACATCAAGCGTCAGTTCTTCGCCATTAAGAACATACAGCCTGTTCCCGATGAAAAACTCCTGAGCCTTGAACATGCCGACCAAGCCTGTGTTCCCTTTTTCCTGGATCGTATAAGGCACTCTGTTTAAAAACATTCCGTCTTTAAATATATCGAGATACACTCCTTCTTTATCGACATTTCTGTCAACATTAGGATATACCAGAAGTCTTCCGTATTTATCAGCGTGCATTGTGACTATCGCTTTCTTAAAATTACCTACTTTAACTTCCTGCTGCTGCCCACCCTGCATCAACTTCTTCATTGAAGCAATGTACTCTTCTTTCTCGGCATTCTCATATCTTATCATTTTGTGGTCTTTTCTTATTTCAACTTTCTTTTTACCTTCATAATCATAGCCAAAGATTCTGTACTGGTTATCTGAATTTTCAGATATATAAACATATTCATTTTCGGGTATGAAAGGTATAACAAGGTCGTTGAAATCAATTTTACCGCTCATCAGATCCTGAATTGAAAATATTTTACTGCTTAGAGATGATTTCTGGCTTAAAGTTGACATTTCAATTATCGAAAGCGCGAAATCTATATCAGGCTGCTGACCTTCTTTTGGTATTTGTTTTACTACGAAAGCCGCCAATTTCTTGCCGTCCCTTGAAATTTTCGAATTCTGAATCTGTGACTGATCTGTCAACATCTTTTCATAATAGAAATTCCCGTCAAGATCATATTTTGACAGTTTTCTGGATGCAGCGCTCATTATGTTCAAGGTATCTTTATCAATGAACATTATTGACGGATAGAATAATTCTCCAGGCCCCTGTCCCATTCTACCGATGCTTTTGACAAAATTACCGGAAGAATCGAATTTCTTTGCACTCATAGACATAAGATCAAGAATGTAAACATTGTCATTATTATCAGCAGTTATCGTTATAGGTCTTTTTAAATAAGCACTAGTATCTGTCTGCGCTTCAGATGAAATAGTGAAAAGCTTCTTCAGCTCAAGTTTTGCGGTCGGATCATTCGGCGTTTCGGTGTTGCTGTAAATTTTTATACCGTTCTGCTCTTCGGTCTTGAAATTCTCAACTTTTTTTGAACAGCCTGCGAAAATAATTGCCATAATTATTAACGCCGTCATCAATTTTCTCATCATTCGCTCCTGAATTTTGGTTAAATATATTTTTGCCGGTTCAAAACAACAAAACATAACGGACGAAACGCCGTTTTTTCCGGATGAACCGCATTCATTTAAGAACGGAATAAAAATAAGCATATTCAAACAAAATAAAAAGTAAATAATAAACATTATTTAATTCAGAATGACAAAGCAACCGGCGCGGAATAAGATTCTATTTTAAAATTCCGCTTATAAAAGGCAGCCATAATGATAAGAAAAGAAATGCCCCGACAATTGCTTTCTTAAATACTCCTGCTTTTTCATTAAGAAAAACATAGCCTGTCATTATTGAAGCTCCTGCGAAACCCACGGTCAGTAAAACAACTATACCTGCAAGCCAGCCGACCTCTGACATTCCGGATAATAAAATATAGAGCAAAATTCCACCCCAGTAAAGCACAGATCCGGCAATAATTATATACAGCATATACGAAATTTTACCCTTATTATCTTCATGTTCACTGATGTTACCGAGAACAGAAAATAAATATTTTTTTAATATTTCAGGCATTATGAACATTACGGTATAAGCAATTGCTGAAAAATAACTTGTTCTAACATTTGATCTCTGCTCTGACATCTCAGCCTCAAGATCATCCATATTATCGAATAAAACAGGCTGATCGCTTTTGTAAGCTATATAAAATATTTCATCTTTATTGAACGAAAGCGGCGGCAGCTCCTCAAATCCTTCAGTGAATTTCAGCTTTGAGATATTAAGTTTATTGGCTTTGATAAGTGACTGATAATCTTTTCCGAACCTTCTGTGATTCCCGGGAATTCCGTACATAGCGATCCTGTCCTTATAGCTCGTCAGCGGGAATTCAGCGGTTTTTTCGTTTTCATAATTTATATTTGCCTGTAACAATATGATCCCTTCAGGCTTCAAGATCCTTACAAACTCCTTTAATGCCGGCGTGTATTCCGGAAGTTTTTCAAGTATGTAATTGCACACGATCATATCGAACGAAACGCTTTCATATTTATCCTTGAGCGTATTGTCCCTGATAGTAAAATCGCCTGTCTCGGAATATATCTTTACTTCCGCGTTCGGAAAGCTCCTAAAATATTCCGGAATTTTTCCCTCTTCAGAAATTACCAGAATTTTAGGCTCGCCGGGCAATATTTCTGTCTTAGCCTGCAGGAACAGAAGAACAGTCCTTTCTTCTATCGTGGATGAGCACACTGGACAGATCGTAACTGCTTCTTTCGTGAATTTGAACTTCTGAGCTTTATAAGTTCCTGAGCAGAACGGACAGTATATGTCCTTCCCTCTAAAGAAATTCTTCTTATGAAACTCGTAATTCTTTTTTATATCTGTGAACATTTATACCTCTGCCTAATATTCATATATCTTGATATTATTGTTATCATAATTCAAAGATATAATTTTGTCTCCGATAAAGTACGGACTGTAACTTCTTTCAATATTTAAGGCTATTTTATTAAGTAATATATCATTTTCATAAATCTCGAAATAAGTCGAATCCTCAGAGTTCCCATTAGCCAGAATCCACAGTCTGCCGCATTTATCTGTCTGCATATAGTTAATAGAATTCTTATATATCATTTTATATTTCATTCCGTATTTTGCGCCTGCTTCAGAAAGAGCCTGAGCTTCTTTTTCATTTGCTTTAGTTTTAGCATAATTCTTGTTTATTTCTCTTATTTTTACACCGTCAGAATTATAGACATCTATTTTGTATCTGTCCTTAGAATTTTCAGAAATATAAATAACACTGTCAGAAAAAGCCGCTACAGATCCCAACTCACTCGGATCGTGTTCAATGTCATTCTTGCTATCGTATTCAAGCTTGTAAAGATGTTTTATAAAATTAAATTTATTATCGTACATCGCAACTTCTTCAATCATATATTCTTTCCCGTCACTTTTATAACGATTTGAAGTGGACTGACTGATGTAATTTTCTTTCCCGAATTTTGTCGGATATGAAGGAAAATTTTCGTTTGTCGGAAAGATTTTATCTTCAAGGTAGTTTCCGTTCAAATCATATTTAATGACCCTGAGTGAAGTCCAGTTTGAAAGATAAAGTGTATCTTTTCTAACATTAATTAGACCTGGAAGCCAGAATTCTCCGGGACCTTTACCCTTCCTGCCAAAAGCCTTTATGAAATTAAAATCCCTGTCGTACTTATGTATAATGCATTTTTCTCTGTCAAGAATATATAAATTACCCTGATCATCCATATCAAAATTTGAAACAGCTTTAATGAATTTCAGAGAATCTTCTTCATTTTCCATATCTAAAAATCCGACTTCCTTGATCGTGATCTTAAAAGTCGAATCAGCTGGAACACCAGTGTTCTTTGTGATCCTGATCCCGTTCTCGACAGTCTGTTCATATGTAGCTACTTTTTTTGAGCAGCTTAGAATTATCAGGGCTGCCATGCAGATAACCATACAATTCAACAATTTCATTTGCCTTACTCCATTTTTAAACACAGATATTTTAATACAAAGAATATTAAGCCTGTATTTATGTTTATGCAAGCGAATAATTTAAAATTCCCTTGCTTTGAAAGCTTCAAGCGACATTTTATAGGTGAAATATACGACAGGTACCGCGACTATCAGCATGAAAACATTTACAAATATCATGCTCACTCCTGCATCAGTTAAACCTTCCATGAGCGGCTTTAAAGCGAATGCAAATATCAGAACCGGCATTGTAAAATACAGATTGTATTTATCATGCTCGAATTTTGACCACAGATATAAATATACAGACGATATTATAACTGAAAGAAGGAGACCGAAAATAAGGGCGGCGATCAGCTCATCTATGGGAGTGGAAATATGAATTATAACTTTCCTTAAGGCATAATCCATCTTCTCAGATTCATAAATTACTTTTTTCAAATTTGCCCAGACAGAAACAAGCATAGCGGCAACTGTGAACATTCCGATAATATACGCAGCAGTGATGAACCTTGAAGTAACTATACTCTCTTTTTTAACAGGCATTGCGGCATTTATTTTATCGTGCTTACTTGAAGTCACGGTAGAATTGAACTTCAGCAGCGCAAAATACACTGATAGCGAAAGTCCTATTGCATAGGCTGAAAAGTGTCCCTGCAGGATCATCACGGGTGCGACTAGCATAGCTAACACGGCAGCCCCGAAGTATTTATCCGCCCAGAATACCAGGTATAAATTTGATTTTACAATGTGCTTCATTTTACTTTCCTCCTTCGGTGAGGAACTTTTTGGAATAATAGATCGAGACTATGAGCATCGGGATGAAGACAATATATTGAGATGATGAGAAAATTGGAATAATAAAGCTCTTCCAATCGTTATTTGTTCTTACAATTTCAAAAAGCATAAGAAAGATCCTTAAGGAATTTTCCACAGCGAAGAACATAACAGGCAGTAACAGGATCAGTGACAGATTCTTTATCAGTTTCTTCATACTATCTTTCTTCCACAATAACAAAGAAATTGAAAACAAAACACATGAAACAAATAAGTGGATCAGAAAAAAGTTTCTATTGGCTCCAGATGCCCATCTGCGAAATTCATATTCGAACGCTTCCGGAAAAGCGTGTATAGTAACAGAAGTAAATATCAGATCATTTATTGATTCATAGAGTAAAGCAAGGCTAATCGGAAAAATAACAGAGACAGGAATTAAAAGAAGATTCATTAGGTCAGCTTTGTTTTTATAAATAGCCTTCATTACACACATCACAGCTATACAAGACACTATAAGAATCGTGTATATTGCTATCGTTTTATTAAGATCATATCTTGCATAAAGAAGCTCAAGGGTCGCACTCCCGTGAATAACATACATGCCGAAAATCCAAATTAAGAACAGCAAAAAAGATTTTCTGGTTTTCTTCGTTAGAAAAAATAAAGGTATCACAAAAATTGCGACTCTTAGAACAACCAGTAAAGAGACATTTACAGAGTCATGTAATGATCCAATACGACTGTTAGCTCCAAATGAGAATAAAGTAACTGTTAATAAATATTCTGTTAGTATCCCTATACAAACTAGAATAAAAACCATCAAATATTTTTGAATAACTAAAGCCAGCTTTCCTGAAGGTAATGAAGCGATCTGGCAGTGAAGTCTGTTGCCATCAGATAGTTGCATAAGATCATAACCGAGTATTACTGTAACCATCGGAGTTACTATAAAAGGCAGCATTGCCATCGGAATGCCTTTGTACATAGAAAATCCTGAAATCATAAAAAACATAAATAAAAATATACTTAGCGGTACTATCCATATTTTATTCCCCAAAACCTTCAGATCAGCCATGATTAAGTTTTTCATTTTACCTTCCTCCGCTTATTTATTGGACAGATAGACCATCATCTGCTCAAGACTAGGTTTTTCCGTCACTACTTCAAATTTCGAGAACAGGCTTTCTTTTTCATAGTCGTATAAAGCTTCAAACCCGAATTTGTTCTCTTTTATGCCCAGAAGTTCATTCCTGATCTCATCGTTCAGTATGCCTGTGTCGCCTTTGATGATTTTATAATTCTCCAGGATCGTGTCCTTCTGATTTGAAAATACTATCCTGCCGTTATTTATGAATGTGATGTAATCAGCTATCTTCTCAAGATCTGAAGTTATGTGGGTTGAAAACAGAATAGATTTGTTCTCATCCTGGATCTCTTCCCTTAATATATCCATCAGTTTGTCCCTGAATACGGGATCCAGCCCTGAAGTCGGTTCGTCGAGAATGAGAAATTCGGCGTTGTGCGAAAGCGCTATTGCGAGAGAAAATTTCATTTTTGTGCCTTTTGAAAGGTCTCTGATCTTCTTTTTCGGCGTAAGCTCAAACTTTTCACAGTATTCATTAAATTTATTATCATCCCACCTGCTGTAGAACGGCGCGATTATCTCTTTCATTTTGTTTACCGTAAGATGCTCGTAAAAATAATTTTCCTCATAAACGAAACCTATCCTGTCCTTGATCGGCACTTCATCAGTTACATTGTCCATTCCGAATATTTTTATATTTCCGGAATCTTTCTTTAATAAATTCATTATCAGCCTGATCGTGGTGGTCTTCCCTGCCCCGTTCGGCCCGATAAATCCCATTATATATCCTTTTTCAAGCCCGAAAGTGATGTTGTCGAGCTTAAATCCTTTGAATTCCTTTGATACGCCGTTTATTTGCAATATTTTAGTCATTTTAAATTCCTCTTATTAATAGATCATTCATATAAAGCATCGAGCATTTCTTTAAGTTCGTTCTTTTTTAATCCCAGCATCCTCGCTTCGTCAACAGCTTCAGAAAGCTTCGCTTCGATAATCTTCAGCTTCTGCTCCTTGATGAATTCCCTGTTCTGCGGAGCTACAAAAGTACCTTTCCCGCCGACTGTTTCCAGAAATCCCTCGCGCTCGAGATCCTCATAGCTTCTTTTCGTTGTGATCACGCTGATCCTTAAATCTCTTGCAAGGTTCCTGATCGACGGAAGGGCTTCGCCGCTTTTCAGTTCGCCTGTAATGATCAAGCCCCTAAGCTGGTCGGATATCTGCTTGTAGATCGGGTCGGGTGATGAGTTCTTGATTATAATTTTCATATTTCACTCCGTTCATTCTGTTTTAACCGTATATAGACGGTATATACAATTTACAGAATAAAAAATAACTTGTCAAGCGATATTTTTAAGAAATAAAAAATCCCACCTTGGAGACGGGATTATTGAAAGTATCAGATTACCTTTCTTATTCAGTTACCTTGTACTCATAAACCCTTACTTCAAGTCTCTCCAAATCTGCAACATAAAGCCTGTCCCCTTCGATGAATAACTTTCCGTATAACCATTCAAATTCAGGATCAATACCTATGTTGAGCTTTACCCGGTTCAGAAATACTCCGTCCTTGAATATATCGATGAGTAAGTCATTCTTGTTAGATTCGTTTCTTTCTTCTGAAACTAACGCCCACAATCTCCTGCCACTATCTGTAAGCAGATCTGTAACAGCTGTCTTATACTGGATTTTCCCCTTAGACAATTCGATCTGATCCTTTGAAGCCTTTAGCTTTCTAAAAGCCTTTTCGATAGAGTAAAGTAAATTACCTGCCCTGTCGAAAGCGTCAATATGATATTTTTCAGTACCGTTATGCGCCACGTACAATTCTTTGTCCGTTGCCGCAAAACCGAAAAACAATTCTATATACTCTGTTTGTACGCGTTCTCCTTCAAAAGTCTGTTTTTTCAGCCTTTTAACTATATTGTATTCCGAGGTAGATAGTCCCAGATCGTAATCCATGAACATACCTTTGTCTTCATACCTCCAGTTGCAGAGGTAAGTTACGATCCTGTCTTTTCCGAACGGTTTTGTATAGACAGGCATCCTGCATTCTTTCGTTGGTACGCTGATCAGGAAGTTGCCTTCTGTATCGAATTTATTCATCTGGAGTACAGTCTGATTCAGTACATTTACGGTATCGTTTTGAATATACATATTCTGAGGCCACTTTGATTCTCCCGGTCCGTCGCCCATCCTGCCGAAAGACTTTGTATAGCCACCTTTCAGGTCAAATTTGTATACTACTGCTTTGTTAGTGCTCAGAATATAAATATTGTTTTTTGAATCGACAGCTACTGAGTTCATGTCCTGTATAATTCTTAAAGAATCATCCCCAAAGCTTTCATCATATCCTTTGATCGTGAAAAGTTCTTTCAGGTCGATCTTGAGGCCCGGGTTAAACGGGACATTAGAATTCTTATAAATCTTATTTCCGTTTGCTTCCTCGATAATATAATTCAGTTTCTTATCTGAACAGGCCGTTATAAATAAAATTGCTAGTAAAACGCTAATTGATTTCATATTAAAACCTCTTAATTTTAAGTATTGAGCTTATCGTACTTCTTTTCGCGCAATCGAGTGCACAGAAAAAGATTACAAATATTTTACAGCAGCCATTATTCTTAATCTAAACTTACTTTTCATTTCTTCACCTGAGAATTTTCATTTAAGGTTAATTTAAATTATTATAATTTACAAAACAAGTGAAATCTGACACACCAGCGATTCAATATTTAATACTCATAAACCTTTAAACCTTTAAACCGGCACCTTTTTCTTCATCAAATTCATTGTAATAAAAAATCCCGCCAAAAGACGGGATTATAGGGTTCGAAGTTTAACTCTAATAAATTCTATCTAAAGAAACACTTTGCTTTGCGAACTACGCGCAATCCCTGATTATTCCAACTACAATACGGCGCCATGGCAACACGGTCAACAATGAGATTATAGTACGAATCGTACTGACAGCTGCCACCACGGCAGATGCGACGGGGTAACCAGAGTTCTTTTCCGAACATCGGGTCTTCAATATCAACCTGGTAGGAAGTATAGAAATAGTCTTTGTTATCCCAGCATAATTCATAAACATTTCCGCTCATATCATATATTCCGAGTTCATTCGGTTTTAATTTTCCGATTTCTTTTGTTGCGCAGCCTGCTTTCTTTACAAATTGAAACTCATATATATTTGTGCTGTCAGGTAATATTTCATTCCCCGAATTTCTGATATACCAGCCGACTTCTTTAAGATCATTACTTCCGCTGTAGCAATATCCTTTGCTTTTTCTTCCGCCTCTTGCAGCGTACTCCCACTCAGCCTCTGTCGGTAAACGGTATCCGTCAGCTTCCATGTTGCAGGTTACAATAATCATCTCATCATTTCTTTTAATATTAGCGGAATCTTTTTCGGTGGTTTTTGTGTAACATTTTTCCAGACCTTCAGTTTCGCTTAATTTATTGCAGAAATCAATCGCATTATACCAGCTTATATTTTCTACCGGTAATTTATCGCCTTTAAAATTACTAGGGTTCGTTCCCATTACCGATTCCCATTCTGCCTGAGTTACTTCATAAATGCCAATATTAAAACTGCGGATTTTAACTTCATGATAAGGCACCGCTTCGTCGTACTCTTTATCGCCCATCATGAATTTTCCGCCCTTTACAAGCACCATATTTTTATATGAACTGCAGCACCCGAAAATTACAAAGAACATAGACAGTAGAACTGTCAATTGAAATAATCTCATGCTTCCTCCATTATTTTACACATAGCTTTATTTTAAAGTCAATACTCATAGATCTTTATATTATTATTAGTCCCGTTATAACCAATTATCTTATTACCTACAATCCGTGGATAATAATCTTTTTCGAAATCAAGTTTTATCCTGTTGATAAAAATGTCATTCTCAAAAACATCATAGTAACCTAAATATTCTTTATCGTTTGATGGACAGACGACCCAAAGCCTGTTATATTTGTCAGCGTACAAATTGAGTATTGAATTCCAGTAGTCATGTTTGCGCTTTTTCCCTTGCTTTTCTCCATTTTCGCGGGTTGTTTTACGAATTTCTTCCGATGTATTTAGCCTTGTATACTTTTTTCTGATTTCCCTTACCTTTTTCCCGTTTATGTCGTAAACATCAATCTTGTAATCAGTCTTTGAAAACTCATATACATAAGCCTCAGAGGAAGATGCAGCTCCAATAATACCCTTTTCAGTAATATCGCATTCAACATCTGCTACTGGAGGATCATATTCCAGTTTACTAATTATTTTATTAAAATCCATATTTTTATTGTACAATAAAATTTCCTGAGATCTAATTATTTTTCCTTCTTCTATTTTTTTTTCTTTAAACCCTCCATAAGTTATATACTTTTCGCCTAACTTGTAGAGTAAATGAGGGAAATTGTCAACATCTTCAAACTGCTTACCCGCAATATATTCTCCATTAAGGTTAAATTTACTTATTAATAATCTTTGGAAATCAGTCACAAACAAAGTATCTTTTCTCACAATGATCGTACCAGGCTGTATAAACTCGCCGGGACCCATTCCCTGGCCTCCAAAAGTTTTTACTAGTTTTCCGGTTGTATCGTACTTAAACACTTTGTATTTTGTGCGGTCAAGCACGAAAAGATTTCCATGATCATCAAAGTCCATTGAGCTTGGCTGGCGTAAGCATTTCTCAGGATCGGTTATAGTATCATTGTTAATAAAACAGACTTCTTTCAGCACTACCTTAAAAGTGGAATCGGCTGGAGTTGTTGAACTCTCCGTTATTTTGATCCCGTTTACGATGCTTTGCTCATAGGTCTTTACTTCTTTTTTTGAACAGCTAAGAATTATTAGGGTCGCTATGCAGATAAACATACAATTCAACATTTTCATTTGCCTTACTCCATTTTTAAACACAGATATTTTAATACAGAGGTATGTTAAGCCTGAATTTATGTTTATGCAAGTAAATTGTTTAAATCACGAAATCCATATTTATAAGTGCCGCGCAAACATAATTAACATTTTCTCCATCAAGTACAAATCTTCCATACTTTCCGGAGAAAGTCAAGAATATAATATTCAGTATTCGTAGATCTTTAAATCTTTTTGCTTGACAACGGTACTTTATTGTGGTAAATTTAAGTCAGTAAACATTTACTTACTTGGAGAAAATGATATGACCGAGCTGACAGAGAGACAAAAAGAGATAATCGAAAAAGCAATTAAGATCATCGCCAACGACGGAATTCAGAACCTGACGATAAAGAATCTTTCGAAGGCGGTAGGAGTTACGGAAGCGGCCTTATATCGCCATTATGACAGTAAGTATTCGATACTTCTCGCGATACTTGATCTTTTCGAGGAGTTTTCTAAAGCGGGAAAGTCCGGATCAGGGCTGAAAGGTATCGAGTCATTTCTTATGGAAAGGTATGACAAATTTATAAGAAATCCCGAACTGGCAAAAGTTATGTTCTCTGAAGCTGTATTTATTAATGATAAAGAACTTTCCGAGAGAATGAGGCTGATAATTCACGGGCATAGAAAAGAGCTTGAGCTGCTGATTGATGAGGCTAAATCCAATAATGAAATATTGACAGATATCGACACGAAATCGCTTTTCAGGATTATAATCGGGTCAATGAGACTATTAACGATACAGTGGTGCTTTAATGACTATGGCTTCGATCTTAAAAAGGAAGGAAAGAAGCTTTGGAGCAATATTAATAATTTAATAAAACCGAGGTAATATAATGAAAAGACAGATAATACATATCGACGCCGACAAGTGCAACGGATGCGGCAACTGCGTTCCCGATTGCCCGGAGGGAGCGATCCAGATGATAGACGGAAAAGCGAGACTGATTTCTGACATTTTCTGCGACGGACTTGGAGCCTGTATCGGGAATTGTCCGACAGGAGCGATCACGACAGAAGAAAGGGAAGCTGAAGCTTATGATGAAGCCAAAGTGATGGAGAATATTATTCCGGCAGGTCAGAATACTATTAAAGCGCATCTGAAACACTTGAACGATCATGGACTTGACAGCTATGTTAATCAGGCTATCCAGATCCTTACGGCAAAAAATATTGAAATACCTGAATTCAGAGAAAAAGCAGGGTCATGCGCTACGGGTCACTGCCCTGGTTCAAATGCAAGAACAATAGACAGAAATGAAGAACAGCCTCCAAAATTTACCGGAAGCCTTCAGTCCCGCCTTAAACACTGGCCGGTACAGCTTCATCTCGTGAATCCTGCTGATCCGAGCCTTGATAACGCTGATCTTCTGATCTGCGCAGACTGCGTTCCGTTCGCATTCGCAAATTTTCATGAGAAATTCCTTAAAGATAAAAGACTTGTCATGCTCTGCCCGAAACTTGACCAGAACATTGAAAGGTATATAGCTAAGTTAACAAACATCTTTCAGAATAAAAACATTAAATCTGTTTCTATCGTGAGGATGGAAGTACCTTGCTGCGGAGGAATTGAGACTATCGTTCAGAGAGCGCTTGAAGCTGCCGGAGTCTCGAAAATGATAAAACTGACCGTTATCGGAATAGACGGCGAAATTCAATAAAAGGAGCTTAAAATGGTAAAAAAAATATTAGAATTAAAAAATGAAGTTACATATCAGAACGATTCTGTGGTAAGTAAGCTGATCTCTGCTTCAAGCGGAGGTACGATAACGCTTTTTGCCTTTAGCAAAGGACAGAAATTAAGCGAGCATTCTGCTCCGTTCGATGCCATGGTGCAGGTTCTTGAAGGAAACGGTGAAACAGTTATATCTGGAGAGAAATTCAGCCTGATAGAGGGGCAGACTATTATAATGCCTAAGAATGAACCGCACGCCGTCAACGCGCTCACAGATTTCAAAATGTTATTAACAATGATAAAATAGAATTGTGCAGCCCCGAAATTTCGGTTTTTTTTTCATTCCACAAGTTCTGTGCTGCCGTCTTTTCTCAGATACATCTTCGGCAATGGATATTTATGGAATCTGACAGAACTGTCCTTGGGATCCCAGATCCACTCAGAGTCCTTAGAATTGGGAAGCCCGTTCTTAATAACCTGCTTCATGTCTTTTGGATAATCACCCGTTTCTACCCACTCATTCGCAAATGATAACCTTATTGACCCCAAATCAGATACGATCTTATTCTTTTCAAGCTTATTTAGAATTGTCTGATTATTTATCCTGGGATTGACCGGCTTAAGATCCGGAAATTCAGAGTGGCTTAATGTTCCTGTATTTTGATCATAAATCCATGATCCTTTTACCGGGTCGGGGATCCTGTCAATATATTCCGGTACAAGCTGCTGAAGCTCGGAAGGAAAACTTATAGTAAAATCTTTTACATTCAGGTTCCCGTACATATCAACCGCTATCTGAAGTGCATTCAGACCCGCCTGAATAGTTTCCGCTTCGGTGCCTGTAACCGAATACTCTTCGATGAATACATCCTTTTTAATCTCTGCAATAGCGGAACTGAGTATCTTCCCTTCTTCGACATCGATTACTCTGAGATTAATATCGAAATACATGCCTATTTCTGTAACTGTTCCGCAGATGATCGCATCGGCTGAGATCATTTTTCCCGCCTGCTTCGCATTTTCGGCTTCTATCAGGCCGGTCATGTTCAAATTAAGCTCCTGCAGAACCCTGTCTATCATACTTCTTTCAACTATGATAAGGTTTTTATTTTCTGAAAGCCTGCCGTGAAGATATTCCGTCATAGTCCTTCCGATATTTGAAGATTTGGCTGCTCTCGAAATATCCTCAAAAGGAATTACAGCCAGTGTTTTAACAGAATCAGATTCCGCTGTTTCTATGATCTGCTTCATAAGTTCGCCCATATACTGATCAAGTACTACTCTATCGACCTGTTTGGCTTTGACGGATGTCATCTGTTCCTGCGATCGTTCAGAAAGAGCTGTCTTTGAAGTCTCATCCTTCGAGCAGCTGATGAAAAACAGACCTGAAATTACTACTGATAATAGAAATCTATTTTTTATTTTCATTTCAGTTATCTCCATTTGAGTATATTTCGCAAATTAGAAGCGGAGAGATAGGGATTCGAACCCTAGGTACCCCGTAAAGGATACAACGGTTTTCGAGACCGCCCCGATCGGCCGCTCTGGCATCTCTCCGGTAGAACAGTGTTGTAAAATATAGAACTTTAAGCGGATTTACAAATAAATTTTCAAAATATATTTTTTCGCTAATTGCCATCTTTTAGATTATATTTCATTTCTATTTAAAAGGGCTTTAAACTATGTCGAAACTGATATTTACCTGCCAGAAAGGATACGAGCATTATTTGGCTGACGAACTTAGAACTTACAATATTGAGCCACGAACAGTCTCAGAGGGTTTTATATCGGCTAAATCAGCTGAGAAAGACGGGAATGAACCCAAAAATCTATGCTTCCCACATTTCTGCATGATAAATCCTGTACTAATTGAAGGAACTTCTGTAAATTCTATCAGCCTGGCAATAGCTGAGAAATTTTTTAACATCAATAAAAACTCGACCATTGAAGAAAAATGGCCGTTCATTGTCCTCCCGAATGTAACCATGACGGGAATTGGCAAGAGAGAATCCGCAGTAAAAGATCAGACAAATGAATATTTGAGAAGGATCGCCGGAAGGATATCAAAGCTTGCGGTAAGTAAACTTCCTAGCGCGCCGGGATCTCATAAAGGGCTGGTTTTATATTTCGAGGATTTTAATAAAGTTTACATGTCCACAGATTTTATCTGGTACGGACAGAAAAGAGTTTCCGATGATGATGTAGCGCCTTCAAGATCATATTTAAAGATCGAGGAAGCCTACAGGGTCATGGGTAATGAGCCTGCTGAGGGTCAGACCGTATGCGATCTGGGAGCAGCTCCGGGCGGATGGAGCTACAGTGCAGCGAAGAGAGGCGCGAAAGTGACCGCAGTGGACAACGGCGAGCTAAAAGCCGGGGCGAAGAATAATCCCAACATTACCAGGATTGCCGATGACGCTTTCAAGTTTGACCCGTCTTATGATTTCGACTGGCTTTTCTGCGACATGGTCGAACATCCGAATATGGTTATTAAACTTCTGGAAAAGTGGGTGGAGCATAATCGGTGCAGATATTTTATAGTTAATTTGAAATTCGGAAGGGTCAGACCTATGGAACTTCTGATGTCACTTACGAACAACAGTTCAATAATTAAGAAAAGATCCATTTCTTTAAAGATCCGGCACCTGTTTCATGACCGCGAGGAGCTTACGATAATGGGAAAGCTTGAATAATTTTTTCTTTTTTGTTTTACCTGTTTCTGTTTTTTTATTATATTATGTGTATTATAGTAATATTTTGGAGAGATCATGGATCTTTATACTTTTGTAATGCCTTTAGGAATTATCACCTATATACTGATCGTCCTTGCCATTCTGACCGGAAAAAGGATAATAAAGCTAAAACCCGTATGGCACAGGATAATTGCCGTTCTTACTCTGATCTTTGCTTCACTTCACGCAGCTATCGTCATTTCTTACAACCTTTAAAACAAACCAAAAGGAGAGAATCATGAAAAAAATTGTTTTAGCACTGTCAATGGCATTTGCGCTGCCTCTGCTTTTCGCCCATCCCGCACTCGATGTTACCTTAAAATACCTCCAGCCAAGTAAAAATCTAATAGTTGTTTATCAGCACCCCGTAAAGGATGTTAAGGACCACTATATTTCTGAAATCAAGGTCGAACTGAACGGAAAAGAGATCATTACTCAGAAACTTTCAATACAGGACACGCAGACCACAGGCGAAGTTTCCTACAAGATACCCGAAGCAAAAGCGGGAGATAAGATCACTGTAGGAACAAAATGCAATAAAATGGGGACAAAAAAAGCTGAACTGACTATAGAAGGCAAAGAACTTCCTTCAAAAGAAGCTATACCAGAAACACCTAAAACTTCTGTACCTGCTTTTCCCAAATAGTTTTTTTACAAAATATTCTTTTTTTAAAGGACTTTAGCTTTGCTATCCCCTTAGCTGTCTATCTATAAAGTACGCCGCTGTTTTTCCAGCTGCCACCGCTTTGATCGCGTCATCGGGTCCTGTTTGACAGTCGCCTCCGGCAAATACCTTTTCGTTCGATCTCAGCGTATCTGAATGAACTTCAAAAGTTCCCCATTTGGTGACTTTAAGCCCGATCGTCTCTGAAAATTCAGGTTCGACCTTCTGTCCGATCGCCATTATGCAGACATCCGCCTCTATATAAAATTCTGATCCTTCTTTGGGCACCGGGCTTCTTCTGCCGCTTTTGTCAGGTTCACCGAGCTCCATTTTCAGACATTCTATTTTCAATCTGCCTGAAGGAAGTTTTTCGATCTTTGTGGGTGTTGAAAGTATCTTAAGTTCAGCTCCCTCTTCTTTCGCCTCCCTTATCTCTTCCCTGTTCGCAGGCATCTCCTGCTCAGTCCTTCTGTAAAGGATCTTAGCTTTTGCTCCCAGCCTGATAGATGATCTGGTCGCATCCATAGCTGTGTTTCCGCCGCCGACTATAACGGCTTCCCTTCCGACGAAAGGTTTTTCGCCTTTTGAAACTTTTTCCAGAAATTCAACGCCTGAATAAACTCCTTCCGTATCCATTCCCTTTATGGGCATATCGCTTCCGATCTGGGCGCCGACGCTTATGAAGAGCGCATCGTTTTCCTTATGAAGCTGTTCGAATGAAATATCTTTTCCTACTTTGACGCTGTATTTAACTTCAACGCCCTGCCTTAAAATAAAATCAATTTCTCTTTGAAGTACATCAGCAGGAAGCCTGTAGTCCGGAATACCCCACTTGAGCATACCGCCGAGTTTATCATGCTGCTCGTAAAGTGTGACTGCATGCCCGAACCGCCTTAAATAAAATGCGGCTGTCAGCCCTGCAGGTCCGCCGCCTATTATTCCGACTTTCCTCCCTGTTGAGGCTGCCGGTTTAAGGTCCATGATCTCATCTTTCTTTTTGAAAGTCTGATCTCCGATATACCTTTTAAGCGATCTGATCGCGATCGGTTTTCCGTTATGTCCGACTGCGCATACATCCTCGCATTTCGCCGTACAAATCCTGCCGCAAGCTTCAAGCATCGGATTGGTCTCAAACATAATCCTCAAGCCTTCATCAAGATCTTTGTTTCTGATCGAATTTATGTATTTCGGCACATCCATGTGCGTCGGACAGGCCTGAATGCATATTCCGCAGTCGAGACATCTGCCTGCTTCGGCCATAGCCTGCTCGTCAGTGAAACCTTCAGCATATTCGTCAAAATTTTTCTTTCTCTTATCGGGCTCGATCTCATTCATGTGCTGCCTGTTGGGATCAACAAGCCAAGATTCGGCCGATCTTCTATAACCTTTTTTCGATTTATTCCATTTTTTATCGTCAACTCCAGGTATGAACCTGTAATCGTCTGAATTTTCCGATATCCATGTGTAGTCGTTCGACATTCCAAGTGATCCGGTAGGACAAATATCAACACATAGAGCGCACCAGCAGCAGCGGCCGTAATCGATAAGCGGCCTTAATCCGCTGTCTCCCGGCTTAGCCTTGACAGAAGCCACATCCACAAGGTCTATCGCAGCATTCTGGCATATTTCTTCGCAGGAACCGCAGCCTATACATTTGTCAACATCGTTTATATGAAATCCTCTGTACAGAGGAGATCCCTCTCTTTCTGAAAGAGGTTTTACGATCGTATCAGGCTTCTCGAATGCTCTTTTCCATGCGTTGAACGGGGATATAACATCTCTTAAACTCATTTTTACCTCTCTATTTCAGGGGGATATGTTTGCAGCGACACCATCAGTCCGAAAATGTCAGCGTTAGTAACTCCTTCTCCAAGTTTTTCAAGCAGCGACATTGCGTGAGTATAGCTCGGGCCTTTGACATGTACCCTTTGCGGATACTCGCTTCCGTCGGTGACCATATAATAACCATACTCGCCTCTGCCTGATTCAGCCCTGACATAAGTTTCTCCTGCAGGGATCTTCCAATGCATAATATCGGGAATGAATGTTCTTACAGGTCCGCTTTTGGGCATCTTTGCAAGGATCTGTCTGATCAGATTTATAGATAAATGACACTCTTCTTTCCTGATTAAAACCCTCTCATACACATCGCCTTCAGTTCCTGTTATAACGTTGAAATCAAGCTGATCGTATATCAGATACGGATGATCTTTCCTTACATCGTAGCTTACGCCTGAAGCTCTTGCCGTAGTGCCGTTTATTCCAAAAGGTTCTATCCAGTCTTTCGGAATATATCCCAGCCCTTTTGATCTTGATTTGAATACTGCGTTATGAAACATCACTTTATCAATATCTGAAAGCAGTTTTTCTATCTTGACCAGGGTTTTTTCAAGTCTTCCTTCAAAACCTTCCGGAATTTCGTACCTGACCCCGCCCGGGACAATATACATGTGATATATCCTTCCGCCTGTAAGCTCTTCAAAAGAATCGAGAAGGAAATCTCTGTGCGCCACCGCCCACTGGCCTATCGTGCCCAATCCGAATGAACCTGCCTGTCCGCCAAGACCCATAACTGTTGCACCCAGCCTTGCCATCTCAAGGTTAAGTGTGCGGATCCATTTAGCTCTTTCAGGTATTTCAATTCCTGAAAGTTCTTCTACCGCGGCCGCGAAAAGATATTCATTCGTGTCCGGTTCGGGAACACAGATCCTGCATACTATCGGAAAACAGTTGATGAATTTTCTTCTTTCCATCAGCTTTTCAAACCCTCTGTGCAGATATCCGACATGGGTCTTGAGCAATTTTATCTCATCGCCTTCGAGAAGAAGTTCAATAGACATATTGCCTGTGATGCCCGGATGCTGGGGTCCCTGCCATATTTTCACATATTTGCCGGATTTGAGATCGTATTCTTTAGTGTCATTCCAAATAGGTTTCATATTATCCAACTGATTTTATTTTTTTCTTACGGTTTCAGCTATGCCGTTCTTAACTTCAGCTTCAACGGGGTACAGCTGTTCTTCCATCTGAGCGACATTGTCTTTTGTATATCTTCCGGGACGCGGAAAGTATGTTTCTTCCGAATACTTTTTCGTATCAAAATCTTTTCTCATAGGCGGAATTTCATGCCAGCCTTCAAGTGCAAAAGGATCGTTTACCCTCGGGCAGCCGGGAAAATCTATTCCGAAAAGCTCTTTTATCTCCCTTTCATATACCCTTGCACCGGCCCAGAGATTGTTAATGCTTACCATAGTGGGATTCTTCCTGTCTATGAAGGTCTTCACGCTCACATCCGTTTTATTGAAGTAATTGTGAAGATGATATACAAGCTCGAACTGATCTTTTTCGATCCAGTCAAGCGCTGTCAAAAGAGTAAGGTGACCGTAGCCTTCGAATTCTTTTAGGTAAAGCACGCAGCCTTCGAGGTCTTTTTTCTCGACAGTGATGAAAACAAAGTTCTTTCTCTGCTCTTTAATATTTTTAGCGTTGAATTTTGATCTTAATCTTTCTATAAGCTCTTTCATTCTTACCTCTACCAGTTATAGTCGGGCATATCCCAGTCTTTTATGATCTTTTTCTGATTTGCTTTATACCATGCGAAATTTTTTGCGTATTCGTTGGCTCCTTCGCCCCTGCCCTCTTTTATTCTCTTTTTGAGCTCGTCGAATCCTGCAATGAGAGCTTCGGGCCTCGGCATGCATCCGGCCACATAAACATCCACAGGTATATAATGGTCGAGCCTGTTTATTGTATTGTAGCTGTCCCAGTACATTCCGCCGTTGATCGTGCAGCTGCCCAATCCTATGACGAATTTAGGGTTCTGCATCTGCTCGTAACTTCTGATGATCCTTTTGAGAGTTTTGACAGACACATAACCGCTTATGATGAAAAGATTTGACTGCCTCGGAGTAGGTCTCGGCGCGATCCCGAATCTTGATATATCGTATCTCGCGGTATATAAAGGGCGCATCTCAATCGAACCGCAGCCCGTGCCGAAAGCCAGCAGCCATAATGAATTTGCCTGAGCCCAGTCATAGAACTTCTGAATGATATTATTCATTCTCGGAACTTCTTTGGGCAGAGCCGTGCAGAAAAGCTCGGGATCAGAGAAATCCGGCTTTATGATTTTATTTTCTTCGTTATCAGCTTCAGTCATTTAAATCTCCGGATCTTAATTTTTGAATGTGTAAATAAGAACAGCTATTATACCCGTTGCCGTAGGTATCCTGATGAACCATCTTATAGAGTTTTCAAGCGTGAATCTAGGATTTACCACGCCTACGAAAACCGCGAACATGTATAGAGTGAACGTTTTTCCGACCAGCACGGGGATATTCGTCGCACCGCCGAAAAACAGGTTCATGAAAAGTATAAGTTTTGCAGACGCAAAAAACGCCCTGTTGGCCTGCATATAGCCCAAAAAGTTCGAGTGATACTCAGTAGGCGGTCCGACCGGAATCTCCTGCGGCGCAAGATGCAGGTTGAAAGGGGCATGCATCATCATGCCCAAGAATGCCATCATGCCGGCTAGAGTTGCAACGGGATTGGTGATCATGTTCCAGTTGCCGATGCCTCCCTGCTGCGCCGCCACGATCTCGGTGATCGAGAGCGTTCCGTGCTGGGCTGCGAGCGCGATCACTGCAAGCGCGAACGGTACTTCGGACACGGTTACCTGCGCAAGTCCTCTCATGATACCCATCGGCGAATACGGATGCCCCGATTCCGCCGCGCCTAAGGCCATACCGAGCTGTCCGAAGAAAATGAAATATATTACAAGCAGCAGATCGCCCGAAAAACTGAAATTCTGCATCCAGACAGAACCGAAAACGACGGGCATGAATAAAAACAGTCCGATCCCGCCTGCGAACCTGAAAACAGGTCCGAGCCAGAACATTATTCCGTGTGAGATCGCAGTCCTGACGCCCATCACTTTTACCAGATTCACATAAGGCTGCCAGACAGGTGGTCCGAACCTTCCGTGAACTCTGGCTATGATCTTATAAACAACCCCTCCGAGAAGCATCCCGTAGTTGAATATTACGAACATCGACAAAAAGGCATATAATAGAGTTGTCCAGAAATTGTCCATTATTTAACTCCTACGGTAATGTAAAAGAACAGTACGCCCGACATCAATATATAGAATATGTAAGTTTGTGCGTTACCGGTATTAACTTTCCTGATAGAATCGGATATCGTATAAGTCCATTCCGAAACGGCTGCCCAGAAATTTTTTGCGTAGGGAGCGATCATCCATCCTAAAGCTCTTTTGTAAGGCCTGAAAAATTCATAAGCGAAATGTGTAAGTTCCGGAGTTTCGGGTCTTTCCGCTGAAAAAACTATATTGAACTGCTTAACTTTCTGAATTTTAGGCATTTTTATCAAAAGACCGGCAGTCAGTACAACAAATATCGTACCGACGATGATCATTACCGTTGTGCCGTTCCAGTAGCCTAATGATGTGTATGCTGTTCCGTCCGTCCATGTTACGCCCTGGCCAAAGACCGGCTCAACTATCTTAGTGATCTGTTCAATTAGAAGCTTAGGGAAAACGGAGAACAGGAAAATAACCATTATCAGTATATATTGGGGAGCAATGAACCATGCCGGCGCTTCTTTGATATTTCTGAATTCGTTTTTCGGCTGGCCTAAAAATATTGCGTGGATAAGCCTGAAGCAGTAAAGGAACGCTACCGTGCTCGCAAAGAATGCTGCTCCTGCCTGAAGATACCAGCCTTTTTCAATAAGAGCTTCATACAGAAGCCATTTTGCTCCGAATCCAGTAAGCGGAGGAACGCCTGAGATCGCGATGATACCGAACATAACCGCTGTGAATGACCACGGCATTTTCTTAATCAGTCCGCCCATTTTATACATATCGGCGGTTCCCGTTCTGAATATCACGCCGGCTATCGCCAGAAACAAAACTCCTTTGATCAGAAAGTGATTGATCATCTGGAACATTGCCGCCGTCCAGCCCAGGCCTGACATTATTGAAAGAGCGAGAATTATATATCCGACCTGACCCATGCTTGAATAAGCAAGAAGCCTTTTTGCGTTTTCTTCGTGAATAGCCATCATCGTTCCGATGAGCGCGGTGAGCGCACCTATCCAGCTTAGGATATATGCAAGATCTATATATTCCGTCCTCGGAATACCCATAGTCAGCAGAAGCATTACGAAGCCGAATATTCCGGCTTTTGAAAGCAGAGCTGAAATGAACGGGGTCACATCGTCTTCGGCTTTTGAATAAGCTCCCGCGATCCATATATGAACTCCCAGCGCCGCTGTTTTTATTAAAAAACCCAGCGATATTAAAATAAAAGCCGTCATCGAGCTTTCGTTGGCTATAGAAAATATTCCATAACCTAAAGTTTCGGGATTGTCAGAATAGGCTAACGCAAATCCCATCAGTATAAGGAAAGCTCCGCCAAGTGAGAACATAATATAGCTGAACGACTCTTTTTCCGAGTCATTTCCTCTGTGGATCAGAAGATATGAGGTGACGGTCATTATTTCCCATGATATAAAGAAATTAAGGATATTCCCGGCGTTTACCAGTGCGATAAGAGATCCGACCATCAACATTAGAAGCGCATAAAATGTATCGCTTTTCTCTTTTCTGTTAAGGGTGGATATGGTCAGAATAAAAGCTCCGAACACGAACATTGCATTGAAAAAGAGAGGAAAACCGCTTTGATGAGGCAGAAACAAATATCCGTAAACGAATATTGAGGCAAGAGAAAGCAATCCTTTTATCTTTTCCGGAAGAAATCTGAGGCCGAATAAAGCAAGACCGGCAGAATAAGGAAGAAAATAATGCATATTCCCGTGATTTTGTTTCATGAAATAATATAATGATACTGCAAGCAGCATAATATTCGTTATCTCTATAGCCAGCAATTTATATGAATCGTACGCAACGATATCCTTCTCATAATTCTTCTTGAGAGTCACTCCCAGCCATTTGAACATATAACCGGCTTCAAGAAGAGAACCTAGAAGTATCGCGAATATCCAGAAATATTCATAATTGGACGAAAGATCAAGAACCAGATTCCATTTTCCCCAGAATCCGGGAAAAGGCGGCATTCCCGTCAGGGCAAGCACCATAATGATGAATATGCTGAATAGAACCTTATTCTCCCTTATAACACCCCATTTTCTGTAATCATTTTTCTTTATCAGTCCAGTTATCCAGAAAAGTCCGGCTTTGGCCAAGAAATGATTCAGGAGCAGAGGCAGAACGACCGTAAAATAAATGCTCTCGTTCTGCGAAAAGACAGACCAGGCCGATGCGGACATTATCAGACCCATCTGGGCTATTGAAGAATAACCGAGCATCCTTCTCGGGCTTGTCTGCATAAGTCCCATAAGATTGGACACAAAGAATGTTAAAGTACCGATAAATACTACCAGAGAAAGAGTTTCGTCGGTCACTATCAGCAAAACCTTGAACAAAGCGTAAAATACTGCTGTTGTTCCTGCGGCTGAAATAATGCCTGTAACAGCAGGGTTGACACCGTCATAAACATCTATCGCCCACCCGTTGGCGGGGAACTGCTTCATTTCAATTATAAATGAGAATATCAGCATGAACGACCCGATGGATAAAAGCTTGAAATTCTCGACATTCTGTACATATTGCGTCATGCCTTCGATATTTAATGTTCCTGTCAGCGAATACAAAATAATTATGCCGAGAAGCAGAAATACCGATGAAATCCCTCCCGCTATCATGTACTTAAAACCGCCCGTCAGTGAATCAAGTTTAAGATCCATCCCGACCAGAGAGAAAGTGGCTATTGAAGTTATTTCCATGAATACGAAAAGGTTGAATATGTCTCCGGTCAGGATCAGACCGTTGAAACCGAGGATCATTAAAAGATACAAGATCATCGCTTTGTAGCCTGTTTCTTTTATTTGGGTGGTCATATATATCGCTCCGACGACCGCCATAAAATTTATCGCGGTTATAAAGGTCGCTTCTTTAAGACCGATGATAAAATTTATCGAGAGCGGAGGTTCTACTCCGGCGGTATAGAACATCGCGGCGTTCTGATCATTGAAAAGGAAAGCCCACAGCCACTGGTAACTCACGGCAGATACGCTTATAAGACCTAAAAAGAATACTGTGAGCGTGACTCTTTTTCCCGCTTTGGAAATAAGCGGCAGCATAAACGAGAGTCCCAGCAGTATGACTACTATATATATAGGATTTACCATTTTAAGTCCTTATACTCGGTTATCGATAAAGTTTTTTTCTTCTGATAAAGTTTGATGACGAAAGCAAGCATCAGAGCGTTGACGGCTACGCCTATAACAATAGCCGTAAGAACCAGAGACTGCGGAACGGGATCTACGATAAGATTTGCGGCATTTTTAACCAGTTCAGGCGAATCAAGGATAGGCGCTGTTCTTCCCTTAATGAATCCGAACGCGACCATTACAAGCTGTACTCCGGTTTCGACTATAGCCATGGCAAGCACTATCTTTATCATATTTTTCTGAGTCAGCATTCCCCAGAAACCGATGAGCATAAGGATAAAACCCAGAATGTGAATTGTATTCATTTTTAATCCCTTTTCATATTATCAATTATGCTTGCCAGCTCGGTTCCCACCTTCAGCCCTATAAGCGAATAAATTACCGGAATTGCTCCGGCGCTCAGGATCGCTCCGAATTCGCCCAGAGGGAGTATCCTGTTGTCGAGGAAATTATTTGCGCCTAAAAGTATCAGACCTAAAAGTCCGATCACTACATAGAAAGCGCCTGAAAAAGATTCGATTATATTGAATAAACTGTGGTTGATCTCATAATTGATATCGGACAGGAACAATAACAGAACTGCGGAAGCTATGACAGCACCGCCCTGAAAACCTCCGCCCGGCGAAAGATGCCCGTTGATGAATATATAGACACCGAACATAATAATGATCGGCGTGAGAAGTTTGGTTCCCGTCTGAAGAATCTCGCTCGATTGTCTTTTTGATCTTTTTCCGGGTGCTTCTTCTTCTTTTCTTCTAAGAAGGACAGCCACTCCTGTTGCAGCTATGAAAAGTACGGAAACTTCTCCCAGAGTATCAAAACCTCTGTAAGTTACAACTATTGAAGTAACTATATTCTGGGTGCCAAGCTCGCCGGCTCCTCTTTCAGCATAACTTCTTGCAACTCCGAACAGTTCTTTGTTCTCGGTAATGTTAGAATTGAGAGCATAGAACATTATAGCCATAAACATCAGCAGTATGAATGCGAACATTTTTTTAATCATTTTCTTCCTCCGCATCTTTTGTCTTGTGAAGCGCGTAGAGGAAGATAAGCGTGGAGAGACCTGCCCCTATAGCAGCCTCGGTCATAGCAACATCCGGAGCCTGAAGAAGCAAATATAATATACTTGCAAATAAACTGACGACCCCGACTGCGATTACAGATGAAATGAGATCTTTTACCATCATTGCAAGTATCGCGGAAAGTATCATTGCAAGACCCATAAGTATGATAATGCCATGCTGTAATTCCATTATTTTACCTCCGCTTTGCTTTTCTTGTCTTTCAGCTTGTCGATCACACTTTTTTCTGTCAGAGGTATGCCTTTGAAATGCGCAGCTCTTGCCAGGGCATGTGATGAAATCGGATTTGTGATCGCGATAAATATTATAAGAATCATTATCTGTCCTATCCATTCGGTATGACAAACGCCTATTCCCAGAAGAGTCAGCATCGTACCAAGCGTCGTGGCCTTAGTACCGGCCTGCATTCTGTTATAAAGATCGGGCATCCTGTAAACTCCAAGAGCTCCGAGAAATAAAAATATCGAACCCGTTAAGGTCAATACTGAACCGATCAGAGTATTCCATTGCATCACAGACCTCCTTCGATGTATCTTGCTACCGCAACTACACCTATAAAGCTTAAGATAGCATACACCATCCCTACATCAAGAAATATCACTCTGCCTGCCATGCACGCTATCAGAACTATAAGTGATATCGATATTACTGTAAAAGTATCCAGCGCAACGGCCCTGTCTGCCATTGACGGACCTTTTATCATTCTCAATGTTGCGAGTATAATTCCTGCAGACACAAAGTAAGTGGAAATCTGCAGTATGATTTCAGGCAGTTTATCCAAAGATCACCTCCAGATATTTTTCAAAATTTGATACTATTTTTTCAGTCGCACCTGTTTCTTCTTTGTCTTTTACATCTATCCAGTGAATGTATAGCGTATCATCTATCATATCGACAGTCAAAGTTCCGGGTGTAAGCGTTATTGAATTTGTGAGTATCAGCCTTCCCATCCGCGATTTAAGCTTCGTTTTTACGATAACAATTCCCGGATTAATAGGTATTACCGGCTTGATCACTCTCAGAGCCACATCGATATTCGATTTTACGATTTCAATAAATAATATTACAATATAAAAGAGACTGTAGCCGATCTTCTTCGGATGAAAAATCGGGCTTACTAAATAATTCCTGTAAATCAGACTCACCGTTAAAGCAAGCGCACCGGTCACAAGAAGATTGTTCATATTTGTTGTCCTAGTCCATATAAAATAGAATAGAGTAAGAACAATTGTCGAAAATATTACCTTTACGATCTTATCCATTTCAAATCCCTACCAAAAATTTAACTTATATAATATACTATGATGGACTTATGTGCAACAACTTAATAATCAACAATTTTCAACTCCCTGAGTTTTCATGCCTGTAAATTTTACCCATGATTCGTTAAGGATCTGAAGACCTTTAAGAATTGCTTCTTTTTCAGACTTTGAAAGGTTTTTGAAAAGAGTGTCATAGTAACCGGCAGTTTTTTTCTTTAGGTCATCTATGAGTTTTTCCCCGGCGGGTGTAAGAGATACTATTATTCCGCGTCTGTCATCAGGGTCCATATCTCTTCTTAAAAGTGATTGTCCTTCCAGCTGGCTGACTATCTTCGTAACTCCGCCTGATGTAATTCCCAGCTTTTCAGCAATATCCTTTACGGACAGTTTGTTATTTGACAGGAACAGTTTCATGCAGTTAAGCTCTGAACAGGAGATTCTAAGTTCAACTGCTATTGTTCTATCTTTTAGATGACATTTGCCTTTTATGGAGTTTAATGATCCTGATATTTGTTCGATTAGAGCGTCTTTCATTTACTTGCTCAATTATTTACTTGGTAATTTATTTACCCGGTAAACATTTGTCAAGTAAATTTTTTAAAATAAAAAAGGAACCCTTTTGAGTTCCTTTTTCTTTAAAATTAAGATCTGTTTCTAGTGTTTATGTCCGCATCCGCATTCGTGATCGTGACCATGATCGTGATCTTCACCGCAACCGCAATCTTCATCGCCGCACCCGCAATCATCGCTGTATGGATAATTTATAGCCGCATGAGCCGCAGCCAGTCTTGCGATAGGTACTCGGTAAGGCGAACAGCTGACTTCGTCAAGACCGATCATGTGGCAGAATTCTACCGAATCAGGATCTCCGCCGTGCTCGCCGCAGATACCTATATGAATGTTCGGGTTAGTTTCTTTAGCTACCATTACGCAATGATACATAAGATTGCCGACCCCTTCACGATCGATAGTCTGGAACGGATCCTTATCATATATTCCAAGATCTACATATTTACCGAGGAAGCTTCCTGCATCGTCCCTTGAGAATCCGCAGGTCATCTGGGTAAGGTCGTTCGTACCGAAGCTCATAAAATCGCACTCGCCAGCAAATTCCTGAGCTGTCAGAGCTGCTCTCGGAACCTCGATCATTGTTCCGACTTTATAATCTACTTTGCCTTTCGCGCCAAGTTCAACCGCGACCTGCTCGATAATCTCTTTCACTATCATATATTCTTTTACTTTACCTGTTAGCGGCACTTCTATCCACGGCTTTGATCCTTTTACATTCAGAGCAGCTTTAAATATCGCTCTCGCCTGCATTCTTCCGATCTCAGGATAGACGATAGCAAGACGACATCCTCTGAATCCCAGCATAGGATTGAACTCGTGAAGACTGCTGATAGTATGTTTAAGCTGTTCAACAGTAACATTAATCTCTTTTGCAACGCCTATAATATCATCTTCTTCTTTCGGTAAAAATTCATGAAGCGGCGGATCTAAGAGCCTGATTATCATAGGTCTGCCTTCAAGCACTTTAAACATATCTTCAAAATCTTTCTGCTGATAAGGCTCGATCTTTGCGAGAGCTTTTTCTCTTTCCGGAGTTGTTTTGGCAACGATCATTTCCCTTACGGCTTTTATTCTTGAAGGTTCAAAGAACATGTGCTCAGTTCTGCATAGTCCTATACCTTCAGCGCCGAATTTTACGGCTACTGCTGTATCGTGAGGAGTATCAGCGTTTGTTTTTATCAGAAGTTCCCTGAATTCGTCAGCCCATTCCATCAGTTTGCCGAAATCGCCGGAAAGTTCTGGATCGACCACTGGAATCGCTCCTTCGTAAACAGTTCCTTCGCTTCCGTTAAGAGTGATAACATCCCCTTCTTTGAATGTTTTATCGCCGAAAGTTAATGTCTTTTTATCTTCATTTATTTTAGCGTCTGAACAACCAGCGACGCAGCATTTTCCCATTCCTCTTGCAACAACCGCAGCGTGAGAAGTCATACCGCCTCTGGAAGTAAGGATACCTTCGGAAGCGTTCATGCCGATAAGGTCTTCAGGTGATGTTTCATTACGAACTAAGATCACTTTTTTGCCGGTTTCGTTAAGCTCATGCGCTTCGTGAGCGTCAAAGACGATAGCGCCTACTGCTGCGCCTGGAGACGCAGGAAGACCCTTGCCGAGAGATTTCATACCTTTTACGATCTTCATATCAAGCTGAGGATGGAGAAGCTGATCAAGCTGAGCGGGTTTTACTCTTAATACAGCCGCTTCTTTATCAATAAGTCCTTCCTCGTGCATGTCAACGGCCATTTTAACTGCAGCTGCGGCAGTTCTTTTACCATTCCTGGTCTGAAGCATCCACAGTTTATTTTCTTCGATCGTGAATTCCATATCCTGCATGTCTTTATAATGCGTTTCAAGTTTGTCTTTATAGGATACTAGCTCTGTGTATATAGCTTCATTCTGCTCTTTTAAAGTCAGGATCGGCTTAGGAGTTCTTATACCTGCAACAACGTCTTCACCCTGAGCATTCATCAGGTATTCACCATAGAAAATGTTCTCTCCGGTGCTCGGATTTCTTGTAAAGCATACTCCGGTACCGCTGGTATCACCTTTATTTCCGAAGACCATTACCTGAATATTTACAGCCGTTCCCGCAAGGTTCTTCAGATCATTCAGTTTCCTGTAAAGTATCGCCCTGTCATTGTTCCAAGAACGGAATACTGCTTCGATCGACATTCTGAGCTGTTCCTGAGGATCCTGGGGAAACTGTTTCCCTTTAGCTTTTTCAACTGCTTTCTTATATCTTTCGATCACTTCCTGAAGGTCTTCAGCGGTCAGATCTGTGTCAAATTCAGCTTTTTTAGCTTCCTTTACTGCGTGAAGTTCTTTTTCGAACATATCGCCCGGGACGCTCATTACAACATCACCGAACATCTGAATAAATCTTCTGTAAGAATCGTAAGCGAATCTTTTATTTCCTGTTTTTTTGATAAGGCCCTGAACAGAAATATCGTTAAGTCCGAGATTAAGAACCGTGTCCATCATACCGGGCATAGAAGCTGCAGCGCCGGATCTTACAGACAAAAGAAGCGGATCGTCGTTATCTCCGAGTTTCTTACCCATTTTATCTTCAATTTTTTTAAGATGGGCTTTATACTCTTCGATAATCTCCGCCGACATTGCGTTCTTACCGTCTTTGTAGTAATCCTGACACGCTTCTGTAGAAATTGTAAAACCGGGTGGTACGGGAATTCCCAGTTTTGTCATTTCGGCCAGATTGGCCCCTTTTCCCCCGAGGAGTTCCTTCATCGAAGCGTCTCCCTCGCTGAAGTTGTAAACAAATTTCTTACTCATTTTTTCACCTTTTTTAAGCTTTTTCTTTTGCGTGCGAAATGTAAGAATTTTACATTTTATAGTCAACATAATTTTATGTAAATTTTTTATTAAAAATATTTTATTTTTTTCTTGGAAATTTAAGTTTTTTTCATTATATTGGGAAATCCGTAACCGTAGGCACGGACGGTAATAATCTGAGATTAAAATTGCCTAAAAAAACTAAGGAAAGGTAATCGCATTATGATGTATGTAGGATACCGCTCCAACAAGTCTCTTAATGAATACCTGAAAGAGATCAGCAAGGAAAATCTTCTCACGGCAGAAGAAGAGGTCGAACTGACCAAAACCATGCGCACTAAAGGTATTAAGGCTCAGAGAGCCAAAGAAAGAATGATCAAATCGAACCTCAGATTCGTCGTTTCGGTCGCAAAACAGTACAAAAACCAGGGATTAAGCTTCAACGATCTTATCAATGAAGGCAATCTTGGTCTGATTAAAGCGGCATCGAGATTCGATGAAACTAAAGGTTACAAATTCATATCTTATGCAGTCTGGTGGATAAGACAGTCCATCCTGCAGGCTTTGGCTGAACAGTCAAGAGTGGTCAGGCTTCCTTCCAACAAAATATCAGTTCTGAACAAGATCCATAAAACGAGATCTGCATTACAGAACAAATTCGAAAGAGAACCGACCATGGAAGAGATCGCCGGGATAATGGAAACTTCTGAAGACGAGATCTACAATACGCTCAAGATCTCAGGACAGCATTTATCAATTGACTCTCCCATTAAAGACGGCGAGGACAACAGGCTTATCGATGTATTAAAAAGCGACCAGTCTCCGCAGCCGGATTCGGAGATCACCGATTTCTCGCTGAGCGTTGAGATCGAAAGAGCTTTAGCGACGCTTTCAATAAGAGAAAAAGAAGTAATAACGATGTATTTCGGTATCGACAGATATGAACCTCTGACGCTTGAGGAGATCGGACAGGAACTGAGCCTGACAAGAGAGAGGATCAGACAGATAAAAGAAAAGGCGCTTCAGCGATTGAGACACAAATCGCGTTCAAAGACACTTAAAATGTACCTTGACAGATAACTTTAAAACCGGCCGTTGCGCCGGTTTTTTTATTGACTAAAACCGTGTTTATGCTTACATTTCAGCCGATCCGATTATAAGGATCACTCCGAGTTCCGTTTCCTAAAGATAAAATTCCATGGTGCGGAACCGAAGGGTTGAACCCGAAAGAGTTCAGCCTCCCGCGTTTGGAAAGGAGTTAAAAAAATTCAAGAACTGAATACTCATTCCATTCGTATATAGTTAAAAAACTAAATGTGAAGGAGAAAAAATGATCAAAAAATTCATGGCCGTAGCTTTGTTTCTTATGGCCGCACTACCCGCTTTCGCACAGGAAAAAGCAGAACCTGTAAAATTGATCCTGTCAACTACAACAAGCACATACGAGACAGGGCTTCTTGATTACCTGTTAAAACCGTTCGAACAGGAAAATAACTGTACAATACAGTGCCTTTCACTTGGAACAGGAAAAGCGATCCAGGTTGCAAAAGACGGCAACGCGGATATTATTCTTGTCCATGCAAGAGCCGACGAAGATAAATTCGTAGCTGAGGGATGGGGTGTGAACCGACAGGATGTTATGTACAATGATTTTCTTATCATGGGACCGAAAGAAGATCCGGCCAAGATAAAAGGCGTTAAAACTGCTACCGAAGCTCTGAAGCTTATTGCCGAAGCAAAACAGCCTTTCGTTTCCCGCGGAGATGAATCCGGAACTCACAAAAGAGAAAAATCTTTCTGGAGCAAACTTGCAATTACACCTGCAAGCGCTAAAGATTCATGGTATATGGAATCAGGGCAGGGTATGGCAGCCACTTTAAAGATCGCAGACGAAAAGAACGGATATGTTCTGATCGACCGCGCCACATATAATTTTCAGAAAGATAAAACAAGACTTGTTCTTCTAATGGACGGCGGCGACGATCTTCTGAACCCTTACGGAATAATAGCTGTTAATCCGGAAAAGTACAAACATGTTAAATATGACCTTGCTACAAAGCTCATTGAATTCATGATCTCTGACCGCGGACAGAAAATGATCGCCGAATATAAGATCAACGGCGAACAGCTTTATTTCCCTAATTATAAAAATCCGAGAGTGGCAAAATAAACAGATGGACTATATTTTTGAAGGCATATTCGAAGCTTTGAAACTGATCGCTTCAAGCGATACGGAATTCTGGAGCATAGTCTGGCTTTCAGTAAAGATGAGTATTATTTCAACGCTGCTGGCATCCGTTATCGGGGTTCCGGCAGCTTTTTTTTTAGTGCTAAAGAAATTTCCCGGTCGCGATCTTCTTATTGCAATTTCAAACAGCCTGATGTCAATACCGACTGTCGTGGTCGGTCTGTTATTTTATTCGATCCTTTCGAGAAGAGGGCCTGCCGGAGATCTCGGACTGCTTTTCACCCAGACAGCCGTAATCTTGGGTCAGACATTTCTGATCCTGCCTGTAGTTGTTTCACTTACGGTTTCCACGATAAAATCGCTGGATAAAAGTGTCCGCGAAACTGCAGTTTCCTTAGGAGCCGGCCGTTTTCAGCAGCTTCTGATATTCTTTTCTGAAGCAAGATTCGGTGTAGCTGCCTGTATTATTACTGCATTCTCCAGAGTATTCGCCGAGGTCGGCGTTTCTATGATGCTCGGCGGAAATATCCGCAATTATACACGGACGATAACTACAGCGATCGCCCTTGAGACTAGTAAAGGCGAATTCGGCCTGAGTATAGCACTTGGGCTTGTTCTTCTCGCGGTGGCTTTTACGATAAACTTTTTCTTTTTGAAATTCACTAAATTATACAGAACGGCAGACTGATGATCAGACTTGACAATGCCCAAATATCTTTCAGCGGCTTCAATTTAAACTCAGGCATTCTCGAATTTGAGAAAGGAAAAATATATTGTATAACCGGACCCAACGGCTCAGGAAAATCAACTCTCTTAAAAATGATCGGACTTCAGCTTCAGCCTGATAGCGGATCTGTCGAAATTGAAAACAAGATCGTTGATCTCTCTAAAAGCTATGAAATTCTCAAAAGCCGCAGGGATATCAGTTATATGCTTCAGGACAGCAGGCTATTTCATGCCACCGTATTTGAAAACGCCGCATACGGCTTGAAGATCCGAGGATTTAAAACGGCTGAGATAAAAGATCGTGTCAATAAAATGCTCAAACAGCTTGAGATCGGACATCTCGCATCAAGAAGTCTGAAAGGTCTATCCGGCGGAGAATCACAAAGAGTACGACTTGCCCGCAACCTGGTCATTGAAGCTCCTATATATATCCTCGATGAACCGTCGGCCGGACTGGACACAAGAGGCCGTGAACTGCTCGCTGAAATTCTTTTATCTTATAACAAAGAAAAAGGTGCGACGATCATATTTACTTCGCATCATAAGGAAGAAGCTTACAGGTTGTCGCCCGAGATCATATCGGTTATTGATGGAAAAGTCTCTCCTGTTCCGCGCGAAAATGTCCTGACAGGTAAAGCTGAAAAGACAGGTAAAAAACTTTACCGTTTTTTTAACGAAAAGATCGGGCAACTATATTTTTCATCTGATCATGAGATCAAAAACAAGATCAGCCTTGCGATCGATCCTGAAGAGATCATCCTCTCCCTCACCGAAGTTCATACTTCGGCCAGAAACTGCCTTCCCGGAACCGTAAAAAGCATTAAAGAAACTACTTCAGCACTTCAGCTAACCGTTACGGCCGGAGAAGATTTTACAGTTCTCATCACAAAGAACTCACTCGAAGAAATGATGCTCGCTCCCGGCAGTATAGTCTATCTTGTCTTCAAAGCGACCGCAGTTAAAGTTATAAGCTGAACAATTACATTACATATTAAAAATATCTGTGGAAAATCAGATTATATTTGCTTATAATCCGTCTGATAATTGAAGGATATATGAAAATACAGTCGCTGATACATATTTCCGAAGCATATTTTAAGAACAAACTGAGGTTCAAGTTCCAGATATACATTGTATTTACCCTCATGTTCTTTCTGCTTTTCTTTATAATTACTTTCTCGTCAACATTTCATTCGACGATCAAGAAGATCTTCAGCACGGAGAACAATACTTTTATTACGATCGCTCCAAAGGAAATGGATATAGCGATATTCAAGATCAACACCCCTTCTCTGCTTGGAAAAGGCAGCCTTGGTGAAAAGGACCTTGAGTATCTGAAAGGAGTTGACGGTGTTACCACTGTAAGCCCGACATATAATCTCGATGCGCCTGCCCATTTAAGCGGAAAGCTCTTTGATATGGGCTACGGAACAGATCTGTCGCTGTTCGGAGAAGAGAGGCCGTTTGAAGGTCTGTGGTACAGTAAAAAGAACACGACCGAGATCAGAGCTATTGTTTCTTCAAAGCTCCTCGATATCTATAATTCGAGTTTTGCGCCTGCAAACGATCTCCCCAAGCTTACTGAAAAAGTGCTGATCGGAAGAAAATTCGACCTAGTTATCGGAATGAACAGCTTTTCTTCCAATGAAAAAACTCATTCAATGAAAGTGACTATCATCGGAGTTGATAAAGAAGTGCCGTTCCTCGGTTTGACAGTACCTGAAGCAACACTGAAGAATGTAGCAGGGATAATAGGAACTCCCACAACGATGTCGAATATAAAAGTATATTTCAGGTCATCTTCCGATATGCTAAGAATTTCTGAAAAGATCGAGAAGAAAGGCTACAGGATCGTTGAAAATGAGAATGATATTTTCAGAACGATAAATAAATATCTGTCAAGACTTGACTACCTGCTATTCCTGCCTGTTGCGTTCATTCTTCTCGTGATAGTCATGGTCGTTCAGAATCAGATAAGATATATGCTGCTGTATCTTAAGAAAGAGATCGGAATTCAGATGGCTATGGGTGCCTATTACAGAGACATAATCGTGATATGGCTTTACCAGTATGCAAAATACATAATTTACGGACTGATCACAGGAGCTGGATTATCTTTTATGCTTATAAAACTTATGCTCGTTTCAAAGCCTGATTCCATCGTGAACAAGATGATCGAGACAAACTTCAATATTGATATATTTTTGATTCTTTCTCTTATCCTGACAGTTCTGGGTATAATCTACATTTATTTTAAAATAAGACATTATCTGAAAAGTAGCAGTATTATCGGACTGATGAGCAACGATTAGAGATTCTTTCTTTTTCTTTCGAACAAAACAAGCGCGGCGGCCACTGAAGCATTGAGTGATTCCACTCCGTTCATAATATCTATTCTGACGACATCATCGCACTTTTCTTTTACCAGCCTTCTCAGGCCTTTGCCCTCGTTGCCTATAACGATAACTGATTTATTTGTGTAATCGTAGTCGGAATAATTTGATGATCCGTCCATATCGGTGCCTGTGATCCAGAAGCCGTTTTTCTTTAAGGTTTCCATGCATGAAGCAATATTTTTGACCCGTGAAATTCTGATCTTAAAGATCGTGCCCGCGCTGACATTTATTACGGTTTCTGTCACCTGAGCCGCATTCCTGTCCGGAATTATTATCAGATCCGCTCCCGAAGCGGCCGCAGTTCTTACGATGGCACCGAAATTATGCGGATCTTCGATCTCATCAAGTATAACGATGTTTCTTGTTTCAAAAAGATCAATATCGTTAAATTCTGTATACTCAAAAGGGGTCATTACCGCTACGGCCCCGCTTCTTTCTCCCTGAGCCTGATAAGCAGCTATACTCGGAAGAATATCATAGCGGACTGATTTTACATTACATAGATCTAAGATTTTGCCGATCTTGTCGCTTTTGTAGCCTTTTTCAATAACTATTTTCTCGATCTTTTTAGGATCTTTTTCAAGAAGTTCTATTATTGCGTTTTTGCCTGTTATCAGTTCTGTCATATTATTTTAAAAGTTTCAGTCCTTTTATGACCCTTTCGATACCTTCTTTGAACCTTTCGTTGCTTGTAGCGAAAGAGAACCTTATATGCTTATCGCTGCCGAAAGCGGATCCTGTGATCGCTGCGACTTTAAGTTCTGTTATGAAGAAATCGCACAGATCGTCATTTGTTTTGATCACGGTTTTATTGAATTTTTTACCGAAATAGTACGAGAAATCAACGAAGAAATAAAATGCGCCGTCAGGTTTGTAACAGATCGTATGCGGTATCTTTTTTATAAGCGCAAAACCTTCATCGCGCCTCTGCTCGAAAACATCGCGCATCCGCTTCATTTCTTTCTGATCGCCCAAGATAGCCTCGACTGACGCTTTCTGAGCGATTGAATTGGGGTTCGATGTCATATGGCTCTGGATCTTGTGGGATGCATCAATTATCTGTTCGTTCGCAACCGCGTATCCGATCCTCCACCCCGTCATGGCATAGGATTTACTCACTCCGTTTATGGAAATTACATTATCTCTGATATCTTTTATCCTCATCATTGAGAAATGCTTTTTACCGTCGAAGATCAGCTTTTCATATATCTCGTCGAAAATGATATATATCCCATGTTTTTTGACGATCTTCCCTATCTCTTTGAGCTCTTTTTCACTATAGATCGCTCCCGTAGGATTAGAAGGCGAACATAAAATTATCAACTTAGTTTTTGGAGTGATCGCTTTATTCAGCATTACCGGAGTTACTTTGAACGCTGTTTTTTCATCTGTGAAAATATCTACGGGTTTTGCATCAGCCAGCTTTACAAGCTCAGGATATGACACCCACGCCGGCTGTGGAATTATAACTTCGTCGCCCTTTTCGCAGATCGCCAGGATCACATTTGCAAGCGCGTGTTTTGCGCCGTTCGAGCATATCACGTTCTTCGGAGTTATCTCTACTCCGAAATCGTCAGCATATTTCTTGACGACTGCCTTTTTAAGCTCAATTATCCCGCCCTCGGCTGTATATTTCGTAAAATTGTCGTTAATAGCTTTAATGCCGGCTTTTTTGATATTGTCCGGGGTCGGAAAATCCGGTTCGCCGACGGTCAGAACGACAATGTCCTCACCTTTCGCTTTCAGTTCATTCGCTTTCGCGGTAACTGATAATGTCTTAGATCTTTCAACTTTCTCTGTTCTTTTTGCTAACTTTTTCATTTTTGTATCCTGCTTTTTTTATGCTTTGTGTCCGGTTATTTTAATTTCTTAATTACACAAATGCAAGTAATATTTTTATCAAATATTATCTGCTTATTCGAAAATACACATTCAAAAAAAATAATATTATCCTTTGAAATTACGCTTATTCTTACATATATTCTTTAAACAAAAAAAGAGGTAAACATGTCTTACAGGGTTGAAACAATAAAAACGGGTATAAGTTTCGGTTCTGCGCTTGCGATCGCTATATCTTGGTCCGTTAATAACTCGATATTGTGGGCCATCATACATGGAATACTTTCATGGTTCTATGTGATCTACTACATAATCATCAGATAATCCGGGGATATTTTTGAAAAAAGCAGTCCGATCTATTCTAATGACAGCTGTATTAATTTCAGCTACACTATTCATTCTATCATGTACCCCTTCAGGATACGCACCGGCATCGGAACCTGAAAAAAATACCGCGCCTGTAAAATATTTATGCAGCGCAGACGAAATTAAACTGCTTATTAACGGAAAAGTATATACAGAAGCTGAAAAACAGCTTATCACGCTATTGAACAACGAACCGGATAATGTCGAATACAGAAAACTTCTTGCGCTTCTTTATTTCAAAACCGAAAATTATCAGGCGGCGGAAAAATCCGTCAGATCTGTGATGAAAATTCAGCAGAACCTTTTCGATTATGTAAATGAAAATATCGGATTTGATTTATATTACATTTTTATCACTTCGCTATTGAGGCAGAATAAGCCTCATTCCGCCGCATCTTATTTCAGCTTTATTGCTGATTCCACAGGCTTAGACAGCAATAACAGGCTTAAATATGATTATATTCAGGTTGAATACGATTACCGCTCGGGCAATTATGAAAACATTTCCGACAAGATAAGTCCTTTGCTTACAAATGAGGGAGTTTCGCACGAACAGAGGCTGAATTTATATTTCATACTGTCAGCTTCCCTCATAAAAATAGATAAACCGGATTCTGCTCTTGATAACGCAATATTTCTTATTCTGAACGATTACGATTTCAAATATACGCGCAAGATTAAAAGGCTTCTCGACGGGATAGTTGATAATTCCAATGAAGAAATGCTGTCGGTAATGAAGCCGAAGATCGCGGACGGTTACAGAGAGCTTGCGCAGAGATCTTACGACAATGTTACCTTAAATGACAGGATCCTCAGATCGCTGAATTCTCTCGAAAGCGAAACGGTCATACTGGACACAAAACCTGCAGACGGGAAACAGTCATTTATATCTAAGATCAAACTTTATGCGGACAAAAATATCACAAGCGTTTACCTGACCTCAAAGGATTCGATTTCTTACGAGAATCCGCCATTATTCGACGGAAAGACGCTTACTCTGATAATTCCCGGGAAAAGCATTATGTCGCCTGAGAATTTTTCAAGATCCCCCAAAGGATCAGGAATTGAGTCAGTGCAGTGGAGTTCTGAATCAGACAGCCTTGTTTTTAAAATCAATCTGACCGACAATTATGACATAACAATAGAAAGATCTTCCGGAGAAGAATTTGAGAAAACCGATCTTATAACAGAGAAATACTCTCTCAAAATAAATATACACCTGCCGGAACAGATATCAGCGCCTCTTTCCGATTTCGACTTTAACGAAGACCGTTACACAGTAGTGCTTGACCCGGGTCACGGCGGAGACGACCCCGGAGCTTTGAGCATATTAAAAAAGAACGACGGTACCCGTTATACCGAAAAAGAAATGAACCTTCTTCTTTCAAAAGGTCTGAAAAAATATCTCGAGGACAACGGCTACAGAGTGTTTCTGACCAGGGACGGCGATTATTATCCGAGCCTGCACGAAAGAAACAGAATTGCGCAGAACAGAAATGCGGATATGTTCCTTTCGATCCACCTTAATTCAGCTTCACCGAAAAACAAAAAGTTCTGGCAGTCGGACAGGTACATAGGCTCTGAAATGATCGTAAGGGAATCGCTGGGTAAAATGCCCGAATTCATAAATTTTCAGCATGGTAATCTGAACGAGTGGAAAAAACTCAGAGAAAAAGCTCTTAAAATGCACAAAAAACTTTCAGAAGCTCTATCTGTTTCAATTCCTGCCGCGTCCGGAAAACCTTTCAATATCAAGAAAAAGATAAAACCGAAAAACCTTGTTATTTTCTCCGGAATGACAATTACGCATGCTTTGATCGAAGCAGGATTTATTATCAATAATAATAACCTTAAATATCTGCTGTCGGAAAAAGGACAGGCTGAATTTTATAAAGGCGTGCTGAAAGGGATCGAACAATACAGAAAATCATCATTTTAGGATCGAGCTATGAATAAAACCAAGATAAATACTTCACATATAATCAACATCGGGGATGAAATTCTCTCCGGCCACACAATTAATACAAACTCATCATATATAGCTTCCGCTCTCTATGAACTGGGTATTTTGACAAAAAGAATAATCGCAATCGCGGATGATGAAAGCGATATCATCCATGAACTTGAAAGCAGCATGAAGCAGACGGATATGATCTTTATTACCGGAGGATTGGGTCCGACGAATGATGATTTAACTAAAAATGTTCTCTGCCGTCATTTCGGATTAAAATTAAAATTCAGGCCGGAAATCTGGGATCATATAACAGCTTTATTCGCGAAAAGGAATATGGTTCCCGACGAGATCAACAGGGAACAGGCGCAATTTCCCGATTCGGAGAATGTTTTGCTGCTTCATAATTCTGCAGGCACTGCTCCGGGAATGCATTTTAGTATTGACGGAAAACATATTTTCGTAATGCCCGGTGTTCCCAACGAAATGCGCAGTCTGATGAAAGAAGTGATCATGCCTTATCTTAAAGAGAACTTCAGCGATAACCTTTATTACAGGGATATAAACACTACCGATATTTCAGAAAGCTCTCTTTACTCGATCCTGTCAAAACATCCAAAATTCCCTTTCGGCTGCGCCATAGCGTTCCTTCCCCAGGGCTTCGGAGTGACTGTAAGGATCAAGAACTTCGGTAAAGCCGGAGAAAGAAATAAAAAGGTTGATTCCGCTTTAATTATAATTGGATCACTCGTAAATGATAAGATATTTACATATGATATGAAAAGTCCTCAGCACGAACTCGTTTCTCTACTTAAAAAGCGGCATTTCAGATTGAGCGCGGCAGAAAGCTGCACCGGAGGTATGTTCATGAACAATATTACGAACATACCGGGTTCGAGCGAAGTCTTTTCCGAAGGGTTTGTCACATATTCTAACGACAGCAAATTCGCGATCCTGAATGTAAATCCTTCAACACTAAGCATAAAAGGAGCGGTTTCGGAAGAAACAGTCTCAGAAATGCTTGACGGGCTTATGGCTGAAACAAAGGCGGATATTGTCTGCGCGGTCTCGGGTATTGCAGGTCCCGACGGAGGATCGGTGTCAAAACCAGTAGGAACTGTTTTTGCCGGATTTAGTTTAAGAGAAGAAAAAAGGAAACATATCCGTAAATTCTTTTTTACCGGAGACCGTATAAGCATAAAAGAAAAAGCATCAAATAAACTGATGATCGAGATGATCAAATATTTAAAAAAGGAAATGACTTGATCACAAGAGAAAAAATATTTTTTTTATCCGACCTGCATCTGAAGCTCGATAAAAAAGCCGCAACCGCCTCTGCAAAAGAGACGCTTTTAAAGTTCCTTGATTCAATTCCGGATGACGCAAAAGAGATAGTCCTGATGGGAGACATTTTCGATTTCTGGTATGAGTGGGTGCATGTGATCCCTGCGTACCATTTTGATATATTCTTCAGGCTTAAAAGTCTTTTGAATAAAGGGATAAAGGTTTCCTACCTGGCAGGCAACCATGATTTCAGCCTCGGACAATACCTGAAGGGCGAAATAGGTATAAACTGCATCGACAATGAATATATTTTCGAATCAGGCGGAAAAAAATTCTTTGTTTCTCACGGAGACGGACTGGCTAAGTCCGACGGCGGCTACAGATTTTTAAAGATGATACTACGCTCGAAAGTGTGCAATTTTCTTTTCAGAACCTTCATTCCGCCCGATCTCGGTATATGCATAGCTAATTTTACTTCTAAAAGCAGCAGAAAATACCGTAATATCGACAGGGTCAAATGGAGAGACGAATATTTTGAATATGCTTCTTCAAAACTGAAAGAAGGTTACGATTTTGCTATACTCGGGCACCTTCATCTTCCCGAAATAACAGGTACCGAGAACGGAACATATCTTAACACCGGAGACTGGATAGAGTATTTCAGCTACGGATTATTTGACGGCATCAATTTAACATTAGAGAGATTCAATGAAGAAAAATAAGAGTCAACCAAAAAAGAGTTTACTGATGATGACGGTATATCTGACTACCGGCGTAATTCTCCTCTCAGGTCTTTTTGTCATGATCATGCACCTTTACATAAATTCTCTTATAGACGAGCTTCCTAAATTTGAGAAGCTTGAAAAATACGAGCCGAATCTGATAACCAGAGCTTATTCAACCGACGGAGTCCTGATCAAGGAATTCTATTCTGAGAACAGAAGCCCCGTTGATCTTAACGATATCCCCGAACATGTGACTCAAGCGCTTATCGCTACAGAAGACAGAGATTTTTTTAAACACTGGGGATTTAATTCAAGACGAACTACGCAGGCGGCTATGATGGCTTTGCCAAGAATTCTTATAGGCAGGAACGCTCACGGCGCTTCAACTATTACACAGCAGCTTGCAAGAAATCTTTATAATGAGATAGGCTTCAAAAAAAGCCTTGAAAGGAAGATCAAAGAGCTTCTCACATCAATACAGCTGGAAAGAATGTATTCGAAAAAAGAGATCCTTGAAATGTACCTGATGCAGTGCCTGTTCGGAGAAGGAACATACGGAATTCAGTCAAGCGCAAAAATGATGTTCGGAAAAAGCGCTTCGGATCTTAAGGTCGAAGAATCTGCTCTGCTTATAGCGCAGCTGAAAGCTCCGGCACATTACAATCCTTTCAAAAAACCCGAACGGGCTTTGGAAAGAAGAAATCAGGTACTGTACAATATGGTTGCAATGGATTTTATTACCGCAGACGAGTTCGATTCTCTAAAACAACTTCCGCTGGTTCTGAATGAACAGAGAGATACATATGACGGGACCGCTCCTTATTTTACAGAACATGTCAGACAGCAGCTTAGAGACAAGAGAAATGAGTGGGATCTTGACTATTTAAAGGACGGCCTGACAGTTTACACTACGCTGGACTCGAGAATACAGACAATAGCCGATACTATCGTTCAGAAGCACCTTCCCGAACTTAATAAAGAGGTAAAAAAACGCTATATCAGAAACAAAAGAAAGGGACTGAAGCAGTTTGTTAGAAACAATTACGATTCATCGAGGTGGAAATTTAAAATGAAAGACACTCTGATGATCGATTCTCTGGCTCACGAAAAACTTGAACCTCAGGTGGCTCTGATAGCTGTAGAACCCAAAACGGGTCGGATACTTGCCATGGTTGGAGGTACTGATTTTAAAAGATTCAAATTCAATAACGCACTTCAGGCTTGGAGACAGCCCGGTTCAATATTTAAACCGATAGTATATCTGACAGCGCTGGATAACGGACAGTCGCCTGCCACTACTCTGATAAATCAGCCCGTAACGGTTACTTTACCGAACGGTTCAAGATGGCAGCCGGGGAATTATGATATAGATAATATGGGCGGGTATGTTTCTCTCAGGGAAGCGCTCAGAAACTCACTTAACCTGATCTCTGTACGCCTGGTTATGGAGCTGATATCACCTAAAGAAGTGATCTCGTACGCAAAAAAGCTGGGTATAAACACAAGGTTCATCGAGCCTTATAATTCTATAGCTCTCGGAGCAGGCGCGATAAGGCCGATAGATATTATTACTGCCTATTCAACTATTGCGAACCGGGGCACTTACATCAAGCCTTACAGTATCATAAAGGTAGAGGATAAGAGTAAAAATATTGTATATCAGGCTTTGCCGGAAAGGTCCGTGGCTATTTCAGAAGAAACTTCATATCTTATCACTAACATGATGGAGGATGTTGTTGACAACGGAACCGCTAAAAGGCTCAGATGGCATAATGATTTCAGATATTCAGTCGCAGGCAAAACAGGTACGACCAACGATTTTACCGATACATGGTTCTGCGGGTTTACTCCCAATATTGCCATTGTTGTCTGGGTGGGTCTTGAAGATCCGGCCTTTAAACTTGGCGAGGGAGCTACAGGATCGAATACCGCGCTTCCTATATGGGGTGATTTTATTACTGATGTTTATAAAAAACTACGCTGGAAAGATGAACCTTTTGTTGCACCTGAAGGCATTATAGAAATTGAAACCTGTACCGAAAGTATGAAACCTTCAGGTCCGTACTGTCCAAAAACGTACATGGAAAAATATAACCGCAATTATGCGCCTGCCGTTAAGTGCGAAATACATACCGCCCGCAGTATAAACTTCAAAAATAAAGACGGCAGATACTAGATAAATAAAAAAACAGCCTGATTTCTCAGGCTGTTCACTTTTGTGGAGATGAGGGGAGTTGAACCCCTGTCCGAAAAAGCGTCCGAAAGGACCGCTACATGCTTAGTCTGTCTTTAGATTTAACAGTTCTGACTCCGGACAGACCCGGTATCAGCCCTGCGATCCCGATTTATCGCGCTCTGGCCCTCAGGCGAGGCTTTGAGCAAACCTGTTCAGGATGACGTTCATTCGCTAAAGGAACAGGAACTCCGGCGGTGAACGAGCGGCTTAGTCTTAAGCTGCTAATGCGTAATTATTATTTGCATTTGTTTTTTTCACGAGACTTTTAAAGATTCACCCGTGGTTATCTGCATGCAATCCAATCCAACGATCAATCCCGTCGAATCCACAAGCACCCCCGTGGAATTTGTAATATAAGAATAATTTTGCACGATTACAATGTAAATTATCATAATTATATTTTTTCTAACAGCCTTAATCCTGGCTTATCCATTTTCGTGAACCTGAACAATTTCTTGCCTAAATCCTCGAGCGATGCTCCCAGAATAACAAGCAAGGTAATATAACAGAGATGATAGCCATCTAGTGTCATTCATCTTTTAATTTTGAGTTATTTTTGAAAATTTAGAATTCACTTGACAGTATCCTTAAAAATATGTTTATTTATAAAAAATTAAGGGGGAGTATAAAATGATTAAGAGTTTGTGTTTATTGGTTGTTGCATTACTTGCTACAAATCTGTGGTCAATTACTACTGGTCTCGGAATGTCTTTGAAATTCGATACAGATGGAAATACCCTTTATATTCCGGTTGATCTAACCGATAACTTCAGAGTCGAACCCATGGTTGAATTTAATGCAGATTCTTATGAATACGACAACAATGAATACGAAGATGATATAAACTTAGAAAAGGGCGATGAAACGAGAGAGAGTTCAGAATATCTGCTAGGAATAGGTTTCTTTATGAAACATAAGTATCAAGAAAATTACAGCTTATATTACGGACTAAGATTAGGGTACATTTCAGGTATGTACGAATATGAAGATAATGAAGAAGATCCTGAATCCGGTACTATTTCTACATTCAAAAGAGAAGAGTCCTATAGCGGTCTTGAAATAGCCCCTTCAATCGGTTTTGAGTATTATATTTTCGATAAATTGTCTTTGTGTGGTGAAGCTGCATATTATTATGACATAATTGATGCAGAAGGCGAATTTGCACAAACCTATCATAATGATACTTATAGCTACTCTGAATCTGGGGATTACAAAGGTTCAATAAATGAAAGCGGTACAAAAACAAAATTTATTGTAAGATTTTATTTTTAAGTTCTAACAATATATTTTACTTGAGCTTAAGCATAAAATCTTCAGTGAAACGCATACTTAAGCTCTTTACTTTATTTTCTCTATCAGCCTTAACCACGAATTATCCATTTTCGTGAACCCGAACAGCTTCCTTCCTAAATCCTTGAGCGAAGCTCCAAGATGATATAACACTTCACCGTCTAAAATTATGAACCTATCGTGAATATCCTTCGATACTTTGACTTCAATATGAAAATACTGTTCCTCAAATTTCTTTATATCCAGCCTGAACTGATCCGAAATTGATTTAGTCACAATCTTGACCTGTACACCCTTCTTTATTTTTGTCAGATGAACAAGCACCGTATCGTCAACATAATTATCTACGATAACGATGGACTTCTCCGCTTTCCTAAACAGATCGGATACAAAATTATAGGCATCGAATACCTGACCTTCAAAGAATATTCCCTGCTCAGGAATGCGATCTTTGCTCTCCAAAGCATCAAACACTTTCTCGAATTTCTGATCGTTCTCAAGCAGTTTGACCTCTACCCTATCGAGTCTTTGAAATATTTGCCCGTTCGCCTGTATAAACTTACGCATTGCAACGAAAGTTTCTATTATCATTATGCTTATTTTAACAGCCGTTTCGCTCTTTAACACACCTGCCAGCATCGCTATACCTAACTCAGTGAAAGCATAGGGTTTCCATCGTAATCCTATTTTCAAATTATTGGAGGTCGCAAATTGCGACCTCCATTTTGTAAATTCCGAATTAGTCAATATAAAGCAAAATGTTTCCGGAAACCTTTCCTTATTCCTCTTTACCGCTTCATTCAGCCTTTTCGTCTCTACCCCATACAGCTCCGCCAAATCCCTGTCCAGCATCACCTGATAGCCGCGTATCGAATAGATCCTGTCCCTGATAATACTCTCATCAAACTTCTCAACTTCATTCTTAACCATTTTACACTTCTCTCGCTTTACTTTTAAGGTAATATAACAGAATAGTGACACTCATAGATTTATGCGGAAATGATCGATAAATTCATTTTAAAGGACATCGCGGACATTTAAGAGAAAAAGTATCTCAAACATGTGGAACTGAAGTTTTTTTAAAAGTTATTTATTCTTGAAATTTTCAATTAATATTTCGGAACACAGCCTATATCCCTGATAGTCTGTCTTACCTGCTCGGCATTTACTGATGAATTGCCAGCCAGCATCAAAAACTCATTTAGATCCGACGATGCCTTTTTAAAATCTTTGATTTCTTTATATGTTATCCCTCTGTTATAATAGGCATCAGCATGTTTTGGATCGAGAAGAATTACTTTATTTAAGTCGGCTAGAGCTTTTTTATAATCCTTCATCTCAGTGTATAAACTTCCTCTGTTGTTTAATGCATCGGTACATTTCGGTTCAAGTCCTATCGCTTTATTAAAATCAGCAAGCGCATTTGTAAAATCCTTCATTGCTTTATGTATAACGCCTCTGTTTAAATAAACCGCCGCAAATGCTGAATCAAGCTCAATGGCTTTATTGTAGTCTGTCATTGCTTTTTTATTGTCATGAAGATCATAATGCAGCCCGCCCCTGTTATTGTATGCGTATACAAATTTCGAATCAAGCATAATAGCTTTATTAAAATCAGACATAGCTTTTTTATCATCTTTCTGTTTCCAATACACCATGCCTCTATTATTGTACGCAAGGACAAACTTAGGATCGAGCATAATTGCCAGATTATAATCTGCGACAGCTTTATTAATATCTTTGGAACAATAAGAATCATAAGCTTTATCATACCATTCGACAGCAAGAACAGCATCGGACAGTATCTTCGACTCTTCTTTCGGGATTATAAATTTCTGCAGATCAGTTATTTTTTTTATTAACTCGGCGTTATGGTCTTTTCCGGCTGCAAATAACTTTTCAAGTGTTTTGTCTTTTTTTATTTCAATTATTTTTTTCGCGAGTAATTCGGTATTGATTTCGGCTTTGATCTTAATTGACAGTGCATTATTTTTTCCAAGCTTGCATTTCGTTTGCTCTGATATAACTGATTTAAGAATACTGCCGGTAAAAGCCATGATCTCGTCTTTTGTAACAGTCTGGTTCAGTGCGGTAATATTAGACTTGAAATATGTGCCTGCGATCTCTAAGGCAGACTGTTTTGCGTATTTTTCTGCAAAAGTTCTTGCATTAGACACAGTAATTCCGTTACCGAAAATGCACTTTCCTTCTGCTTCGATAGTAAGAGTTTTATCGTTCAGTACGACCGGGTCGGCTATAAGAGATAAAATACATACAAAAAACATTAACGCCATAATTTTCATCATGTGTTTCTCCAAAAATAAGTGTCCTTAAAATAATGAAAAAATAATGAATACTCAATCCTTAAATTCCGAGATCATTCAGAGAACTGGTTTTTCTACCACGAAACCATTATACCTCTTGACTGCAGCTCAGGTATGTAAACATTTATTGATACCGAATCCAGCGGATTAATAGCCAGATTAAGGCTTCCTAATCCTGCAAAATCCGGGTTTTGAACCAGCGGATAAATATTGCTGACATTATTATTCTCAAGATAAATGTTCCTGATTTTCGGCAAATGCCTGAATGCTGTTATCTCGCTGATGCTGTTATTGCTGAGATTTACTGAAAATAGTTCGTTAAAATTACTCAGTACGGTTATGTCATCAATCTGATTGTCGTTCAGATCTAAATTGCTTATATTCGATAATAAATTCAAAGAAGTTATATCGCTTATATCGTTATAGCCAAGCCTGAGGATTTCTATTCCTGTTAAATTTTCAAGCGGAGTAATATCAGCTATCTGGTTTTGCGAAATGGCAACACTGGTTAAAACAGTTAAATTACTCAGTACAGATATATCATTGATCTGATTGAAAGAAAAGTCGATGCAGCTAAGTGAGGTTAAATTTCTTAATGACGATATATCATCCACATTGTTATATACAATAGTCAGTGTTTCCAGTGCCGAAAGATCTTCCAGTGGAGATATATCTGAGATATAATTGTAGTCGAGGTGAAGATTCTTTAAATTTTTAAGATCACTGAGCGGTGAAATATCTACTATATGATTCTCCCCGAGATAAAGAGTTTCCAGAGATCTGAAATATTCCATACCAGCAAGATCAGTGATTATCATATGAAAGGCATCAAATTCAGTAATGTTTCCTAAATCAGAGGAATAGATCGAACCGACGGGTTTGGTTATTTTAGCTCTGACAGCCTGCTCCAAATTCGTATCCGTAAAAGTTACAACTTCATTTAGATAGACCCGTATAGAGTCGGTCGATATTGAACCGTGATCATCGGTAACAACAACACTTATTACGCTTCCGTGCCCTCCCATTGTCCAGTCAGCGGTATAAGGCGAAGCGTTGTCAGATGAAATCAGCGAGTCATCGACATAAAAATCCACCTTGGTAACGGTTTTGGAGTTCTTTTCAGCGTCGGAAGCGGAAACAATTATCTCTATATCGTCTCCTGAAATAAAATATGAATCGTCAAACGGATAAGTAATGCGACATCCCGGAATGACATTAATTACAACTTCGACCGAATCGGAAGTCTTTGCACCGTCTGTATCAACAGCTGTAGCCTTAATAGTATGGCTTCCTACTTCAAGCTCTCCAGTCTCAAATGCGTATGAATAAGGAGAATCTTTATCTGTACCTTCTTGAATTCCATCAATATAATATCTTACTTCAAAAACATTCCCGTCAGTATCTTCAGCGGTAACATTCACTTCTAAAGCACTTCCTTTCTCAAAAGTCAACAATTCTGAAGGCGATGTGATCACACATGTCGGTGAAATATTGGCAGGTTCAGTTGTATTAGAACTACAATCGTCCGAGCATGACCAGAATAAAGTTCCTGAGATTATAAAAACAATAAAAATGAATGCCATCTTTTTCATATATGCTCCTGAATTTTTAATTTGTCTTAGTATGCAATATAACAAAGCCTGTAAATTTATTCCACATTTAAATCATTTTTATTTTCGATTTTACTTACAAATCGTGTACTTATTTCACCCGGCTATTTAAAAATCGGGAAAAGGTTTTGATTTCCAGCTGACACATATTCTGTCATATTCTTCTTTCATGACCTTTTCGGGTACTTCAAGACCCATAATTCTATTTTCAATAAATTTTCCGTAATATCCTGCTAAGAATATGATCAGATCAAATGTCAATACATAAATAAGAGTAACAAACTCGCTGAAAAGAAGTCCGTAAATCGCCACGATGTTAAATGTAATAAGCAAAATCATCTGGATTAGCGCCATATACATATTTTTTCTCGCAAGAGATTTAAATTCTTCAAATGAATAATAATCTTCGATCGCAGAGAATTTTGAAAGAAACTTCTTAACGCCCCATAAAGAATAAATAAAGTTAATCATAATAGCCGCAAACAACAGGTTCAGTAGTGTCACCACATCCATTTTATACCTCCTCAGCGATGGCCATTTACAATCCGAATTTTTCTTTAATTATCTCAGCCGCTTTTTCAGCGCTAAGATCAGTATTATCAATCTTGATAAAATTCTCTCTTTTAATCTCGCCCTCGTGGGAATTCATCCTGTACTTATTCATCGAATCTATCAGTTCTTTTTCAAATCTTTCAACATCTCTTTTCAAGGGTTTATGTTCAAGCCTGTTCGGAGATTTATTGCGTTCGATCCTTGTCTCAAGATCAGTCTTAAGCTCTACGAAATATACCGTACCGCCTTCGTCCTCGAATATTTTGCATATATTTTCTATATAATCCCATTCACTTTGGTGATCGAAACCCCAGACAAATGTGAATATCAGACCGTCAAGATCGCTTTTGGCTACTGCCTTGAATATCTCATCCCTGAACAGAATTACCAGTCTCTGGCCTTCTTTTGTGCCGTAGCTGAAAAAGTTCGACACGAAATCTATGGACATATGATTATGGAAAAGTTTTAATCCTGTTATCTTCTCAAGCTCCTGACCTACAGTCATTTTTCCTACTGCCTGAGGCCCGAATATTATTACTAATTTCATGTTTTATCGCCTGTTACTTATATTTTGTGCTTAACTTAAATATGTTTTACAATATAATATAATAGTTAATTTAAAACAAACGGTTATTTTATCTTTTCTATCAGTTTCAGCCCAGCTTTATCCATTTTCGTGAAACCGAACAGCTTCCTGCCTAAATCCTTCAGCGAAGCTCCGAGATGATATAAAACTTCACCGTCAATAATAATAAACCTGTCATGAATATCCTTCGACACATTGACCTCGATCGTAAAATACTGATCCTCAAATTTCTTAATATCCAATTTGAATTGATCTGATATCGATTTAGTCACGATCTTGACCTGCACACCCTTCTTTATTTTCGTAAGATGAACCAGCACCGTATCGTCAATATAATTATCCGCTATAACGATAGACTTTTCCACTGTTCTGAACAGATCGGAAACGAATTTATACGCATCAAATACCTGACCTTCAAAGAATATTCCCTGCTCAGGAATCCTGTCTTTACTCTCCAAAGCATCAAACACTTTTTCGAACTTCTGATCATTTTCAAGCAGTTTCACTTCCACTCTATCGAGTCTTTGAAAAATCTGCCCGTTCGCCTGAATGAACTTACGCATTTCAATAAATGCTTTTATTATTTTGATGCTCATTTTAACAGCGATTTCGCTTTTTAATACTGCAGACAGCATCGCCACTCCTTCCTGAGTAAAAACATAAGGGAAACTACGCCTTCCACCTTTTTTTGAAGATTCTATGTGTGAGTTGACTAAGTTTCCATCGTCGTTTGAGGTCGCAATTTGCGACCTCAGTTCCGGAAATTCCGAATATTTCAACAGAAAGCAAAATTCAACTGGGAACCTTTCTTTGTTTCTTTTCACTGCCTCATTCAACCTTTTCGTCTCCACACCATACAATTCGGCTAGATCAGAATCCAGCATCACCTGATAGCCGCGTATCGAATAGATCCTGTCTCTGATAATACTCTCATCAAACTTTTCAACTTCATTCTTAACCATTTTACACTTCTCCGGCATTACTTTTAAAGCAATATAACAGAGATCAGTGCCACCTAGTGACCCTCAAGTATTTATTTTGAATTTTTTTTGATTTATTTTACTTAGAACAGCTTTTGATAAAGGTCATTTAAATTTCTGTAAATATCGTCAGCATCAAGACGAACCTCTCGGCAAACTCCGTTCTCCCAGAAGACCGCATAAGCCGTAGCTTTATCATCACCAGCAATGATCCTGAATTTATTTTCCATAACTTCAAAAGCTGACAGATTACCCAATCCTATACCGACACTCGTTTTATCCTTCAAAAACCGCTTAAATCTTTCTCTTTTACCCGCATACTTCTCTTTTCTTTCGTCATAATGAGGACAAAAATACAGATCGACCAGCTCCAGACATTCATGAACAGTACCATCCGTCTTTATACCCCAGCAGATCGCACCCGCGCTCAGGCCAGACAATACCTTTTCTCCGGACGCCTCCTTAAGAAGCTGACTCACATTATACTTTTCCCATACATCCAGCATCAGATCCGTACTCCCGCCGCCAACATAAATAATATCGGCAGAATCTATCTTATCACTGATCTCATTTTCGCTTAAATTATCTCTGATAAGACACAAAGAATCAACTTTACAGCCCAGAGTACCTCCAAAATGCCTCTCTGCCGCATCAATATAAACCTGACTGTCCGATGTCGCTGTAGTAATAAAAAGCAGCTTAGGACTGATCTTCCCCGATACACGCACGATCTCTTCGTCGATCACAGTCGTCTCTACCGGATAACCTGTCCTGCCTATCTCACCTCCGCCTATGGCTACAATTCTGAGTTCTCGAGTCATTTCGACATTTCCTTTTCGGGTTTAAAACTCATACCTACTCCTGCGATTTAAAGACTTGTTTTGAAATCTAACAAATTAACTTTCTATAATCCACAGATTAAATTTCACCGAATTTTTCGATCAGCTCCAACACCGATTTATCCATTTTTGTGAATCCGAACAGTTTCCTGCCTAAATCCTTCAACGATGCCCCAAGGTGATATAACAATTCACCGTCTATAATTATAAACCTGTCGTGAATATGCTTCGACACTTTGACCTCGATCGTAAAATACTGATCCTCAAATTTCTTTATATCCAGCCTGAACTGGTCTGAAATTGATTTCGTTACGATCCTAACTTGCACACCCTTTTTTATTTTCGTCAGATGAACCAGCACAGTATCGTCAACATAATTATCTACGATAACGATAGACTTTTCCGCTTTCCTGAACAGATCGGACACGAAATTATACGCATCGAAAACCTGACCTTCAAAGAATATTCCCTGCTCATGAATCCTGTCTTTACTCTCCAATGCATCAAACACTTTCTCGAACTTCTGATCGTTCTCAAGCAGCTTTACTTCTACTCTGTCCAGTCTTTGAAATATTTGCCCGTTCGCCTGAATGAACTTACGCATAGCAATAAAAGCGTCAATTATTATTATGCTTATATCCACCGCAATTTTACTTTTCAGAACTGCTGACAACATAGCAACTCCATGCTCAGTGAATACAAATGGCGGAAAAGTAGAATGTTTCAGATTTCTCAACCGGTCACAATCTGTGACCAGTTCATCTTTTTCAATCACGGAAAGCTGAAATCGGTAGTTTTCTGGAAATCTTCCCTTATTCCTTTTCACAGCCTGATTCAATACCTTCGTCTCCACACCGTACAGCTCTGCCAAGTCTCTATCCAGCATAACCTGATAGCCTCGAATTGAATAAATCCTGTCCCTGATAATACTCTCATCAAACTTTTCAACTTCATTCTTAACCATTTTACACTTCTCCGACATTACTTTAAAGGTAATATAACAGAGAAGAGTGCCATCTAATGGCACTCTTCTACTTATTTTGAATTATTTTTGATTTATTTTAGAAGTTTAATTATCAACGAAATCCGCATGAAACAGAGTCTCTTTACTCCTGCTTTATCCCTAGATACATTTTAAGCGCTTTTACCCTATATTCAATATCACCGAAATTGATACCTTTGTTTCCATTTCTATATCCGCTTTTAAAGCTCGTAAATTCGCCGATCAATAAATACCAATAAATTCCTATCGCAATTCCTTCCGCTGGCAATCTTGAGCATCTATTAAACTCAGCATCTATATTGTTCTTGTCATAGAAGAAACCTTTTAAGAAATTTCTTTTAAATTTCTCATCGAATCTCATATAATAATTCTCGATCTCATGATCTTTTATGTAAGATGAAATCTTGTTTTCAATATTATTCAATTCAAAATCATTGATCTCATCAATATTACTCTTATCTATGAAGTCAAACCAATCCTGAACAAGCTGACAGAACCTTTTAAGCTTACTGCTTTTCAAACGAAGTTTTATGAATTTCCAAATTCCGAAACCAAATCCGGCAATAGTCAAAATTGAAACTACCGATTCAAGCATAATTACTTATTCTCCGATTTCAAAAGTTGAATTGTTTCCAATATGTATTTTGCTTGCACAACAATCGCAATTGAAAGCTTGGTTTTGATAATTTTTTCTTCATTCAAAGTTTCAGTGTATTGCCAGTGTTCACCTTCTTGGCTTACTAATCCAGCTATAAAATTGTAATACTTATTAGACATTTCATCTTTTATATATCTATTTTTTTCATAAAACACTACTGGGCCACCGCTATTGCCTTTAAACACATCTATATCTAAAAGAAATGTTTTATATATACTACTCGGTAAAATAGGATACGAAGCGATTTTGCCACTTCGTAAAATCGGATATCCCGCCTCATTAGCTTCATATCCAAGCGGGTAGCCAAACATGTATAGTTCATCACCCGGGTGAATATCAATAGATTTCATAATCGAATCATTAGCTAGAAATGCTATATTAATTTTATCAACATATGCTTTTTTTGACAAGGGAATGTTTATTGCGGATACATCTTCAGTTGGATGGCTAACATAATTATTTTTTCCATTATTTCTAATTTTTATTTCATGAGGATATTTAATTATAACGCCATTCTTTTCTCTTCTAAGGTAAATTATCGCATTATCTCCATTTAGACCGTCAAGAACATGTTTTGCTGTTACCAATGTAAAATAAATTGAATCAGAATTTGGACTTGTAGGAGTTCCAATAAAAAAAGCAGTTCCGATGTTTCCATTTTCTCCTTGTATTTTACACGTTGAATTCATTATTCGTGTGTTAAAATCTTGAAAATCGTTACAAAACAATGTAACTTGAATAAAAAATATGACGATAGTGATTTTTCGAATTCTACTAATTCTCATACTAAATTCTCCACTGTTATTTCTTTTATAGAATTTAATTCTGCTACTGAATTTTTAAAAGTACACACTACTTTTGAAAAAACCTTTGCTGGATGATCATTATTCTGATCGAAACTAAGTTTCTCTTTTAAAGGTTCGATAAATAACTGCGTTTTATCTTTTTCTTTTTTACTACCAGCTAAGACCATTAACTGGATCTCGCCTTTTTTATTTTTTGAAATCTTAGCATCAATCCAATAGTCAGTGTCATCAATTTTGTTTCTTGTAATTCGTATTAATTCATTATCTAAATTTATAATTTCTGCTTCCCTAAAATTAAGTGATTCGTAAATTAATAAGAAATCATTACCAAGTAAATCAATTGATTTATTTAAAGTAATTTTAAAGCCGCAATTTGGACATTCATATTTAAATTCTCCTATCTCATATTTTTCCTTTGATTTAGTTAATTTACAAACACAAGACTTTTTTGGACAACGCGCTATTGTTTCAGGTTCTGGTTCATTATATTCGTAATATACTTCCCAATTTATCCCTTCCCATCGGTATAAGCAATTATTCATTTCAAACTCCTTTTTTTATTGAACTTACCACAAATAATATACAAAATCGTTTTCAACAGGTCAAGAAAAAACACAATATATTGTGGTTGCAAATCACAAGGAACACTACATATAGTGTTTTAAAGCTAATTTTAAATTTGTTGCTAATACAAAATTATATTAAAGTAGAAAATATATTTTTTGTATTTCACTAAATATTGATAATATGTAACTAAATTAAATGTTTAAAAAATCGTAAAGTGTATTCAGCCCTACTCCACCTCCACTTTATCCACTTCCTTCATGATCCTGTCCGTCTCGGTGAGCGCGACGATGATCTTCTGATAATGCAGAATGTCGTCGAATTCCAGTTTGCGTCCTTTGCGGTCTTTTAGCCATTTCTGGGCGGGTTGATATCCGCCGATGAAGAAAGACCAGGCGACTTCGGGAACATTGGCGAAATGCTGCGTATCGTTGATGTAAACTTTGCCGTCCTGATATTTGATCTTATTCACAACATTGTCACCGTCAGCGGGATATTTTGTGATATATTTTTCGACTGAGGGGCTTTCGAGCAGGTGGATCTGCCTTAACTCGCCGCCGAGCCTGACCAGCTTCCAAAAGGTCTCTTTATCCTTTGGATACGGCACTCTCGGGAAATCTATTTTGAGGAATTCTTTATATTTCTCGCGGTAGGTCGGGCTGTGCAGAACGGCGTAGATGTAATCGAGAATGTCTATCGGCGCGAATGTGCCTGAATCAGCTTCTTTTTCATTCGTGAACTTTAAGCCTAAACCGTCTGCGATCTTCTGAACGATCTCTGAATTCAGGTTCGGAGTTCTTGTGGCTGTTTTGGAATCTTTTTCAGGATAGAGATAGAGCGGGAATACTGTACCGCCACCTCTGTAATAAATATTTTGATCTGAAATAGTATTTGTAATAAAAGATAAATTCCATTGCATATTACCAACGGCTTGACCTTGCCTGCCTGATATCAGAGCATAATTTTTGCCATTTTTCATGTTTTTCATAATTCGGTTTTGGCTATATGCGAAAAATCCTTTGGGTTTTCCAGTAAAGTAAGTCCAACGATTGTCAAATGGTCTGTAAGTAATGTTTTTATAGTTAATTTCTGAATAATTTTCCTTTAAATCTTGAATTGCATTTGAAAGTTTCCAATCTCGGCTATCAATTTTTATTTTGTAAATTTTTCTTACTTCTAATTCGTCATAATTTATAAATGTTTTTATTCTATCGTCTAACTTATCTTTTTCGAAATCAATAGTTATATCATCATTCTTCGAAAGTACACCAAGCGAATTTTCAGATAAAAGAACCGGTAAATAAAAATGATCACTGTATCGAATATCTTCTTGAAGGTCTTTAGGCCTGAAAAAATAATGCGGTTTATTGCATTCTATTTGCTCTAATTTTGAATTATTTAAAGTATTTTCTGACAAATACTTATATTTAAATTCTCTCAATCCGAATAAATCGTAGTGAAAAACCTTGCCTAATTCGTTTGGTTTCTTTTTTCCGGTTTTTACGAACAAGTTTAAGCTCACTCCCTGCTGAATATCAAATACATTTTCGTCTTTTGAGCCGTCGAGGCAGGTTTCCTTTTTCTTCGCATTGCCGTGAAGGTCAATTATGTAGATTTTATCATAAGTTTTGAGCAGGTTCCAGCGCATTCCTCTGAATGTCGGATTGTCTAAGAAACCGTGCGCATTGATGAAGGCTAAGACTCCGCTTCCGTTCCTTTCAATATAGAATTGTCCGTAGCGCAGGAATTTTACATAGTCATCGTTGATCCATTTCGGATTTCTTTCGTTGAGTTTTTCTATTCCACCCGGTTCCTTTTTGTAGTCTTCCATCAGCTTCATTATCCATTCGCCTTTGTTCGCGCTTTCACCGCTGTACGGCGGGTTCCCCATGACGACCATGACCGGCGTGTCCCGTTTGATGTGGTTGGCCTCGTTCGCTTCGGATGAGAGCCATGATGCGAAGAGCGTGCCTGTGTCGGGATGGTATTCTTCAAGGCTGTTGGTGAGATAGACCCTGAACCTCTGTTCTTTTGCGGGTTTGTAGCCCGTTTCTTTTAGGAGGATGTCGAGTTTGAGATGAGCCATTGCGTAGCTTGCCATTAACAGTTCGAATCCGTTCAGGCGCGGGAGCAGCTGGGTTTCGACATAGTTCGACCATATTCCCTGCTGACCTTCAAATTTTGAGTGTACCTGCCTGATGACTTCGGCCAAAAATGTGCCTGTTCCTGCTGCGGGGTCGAGTATCTGTACTTTATGAACATTATCTTTGGTTCTGCTGCTGTCGGCTAATCCCTGAGGGAGGTTGAATTCCGATTTTAAGATGTCGTCAACTGCGCGGACAATGAAATTTACCACCGGCTGAGGCGTGTACCATACCCCGCGTGCTTTGCGGAGCTTCGGGTCGTATTCGGACAAAAATGTTTCGTAAAAGTGGATGACGGGGTCTTCGGTCTTTGTGTCCCTGCCGTAGTCTTTGAGCAGTTCTTCAACATTGCAGGCTAAAAATACTTCTACGAGGTTGTCAACTATCCATTTTATTCTGTCGTCTAAATCGGGGCCGGCTATGTATGCGAATAATTTCCTTAGGAAAGGGTTTGATCTGGGTATGAGTTCCGCCGCTTCCTGTCTGCTGAAGCTGTCAAGATTCGGGTCATGAAGACGGGCAGCGAACATTCCGTAGGCTATGGTCTGAGCATAAACATCCGCGAAACCTTTGGGCGTGATGTCGTGAATTAATATCTCCCTGAAGGCGTTCATCTGATCCTTGAGCGTACTGTTCTCCTGAGTCTCCTCGTCGGAAAGCAGAGCTTTTTCAATAATGTCGGCTAAAAGACGCGCTTTGTTCGCCATCATTTCGGCAAGTTGTTTTGAACTTGTGATGGTCTGTCCGATATGCGTACAGAAATATTTCAATAAATATGTGAAGCTCTCAAAATTCTGAGTTAAAGGCACGATCTTGCCGTTCCGCACTTCTCCGATGACCATTTTCTGACTGAATTGACCGTTGGAATAAAAGTGAAAACTGAGATAGTCGGTAAATATCAGGTTGCTGAGTGAGTTTTTGTAGCGGTCGAACTGCTCCTTGTTGCCGGTTTTCTTATTTCCGTCAAGGTCGGGATCTCCGATGTCCTTCGCTTCGATAAATCCCACCGGAATATCTTTCCGCGTCAGGATAAAGTCAGGCGCTCCGCACTTCTGCCGCTTGGGCTCGTTCGTCGCCCTTACGCCCGGCTCCATGCTTTCGATAAGCTGCTGAAGGTCGCCTCTGAATGTGTGCTCAGTCGCGTTCCCGAGTTTATATCTCGCGCTGATGCTGGAAATGTATTGGTCTAAGGTCATGGTTTTATCCTGTAGTTTTTATCCTGTAAACTCTTTTCCGTAGTTTCTTTCCCGTAGTTAATCATTTTCAATGATCTCCCAGTAGCCTTGTTTCCTGCCGCCTATTCTTTTAATAATGTTTTTCTTTGTAAGATTTCTGATATGGTAGTAAACACCATCATCGGTTATACCAAGTTGAGATGCGATTTGCTGCATTTTTATTGAAGGATTATTTTGTATTAGATTAAGAATTTGATTTGCTGTTCCTTTTCCGTAGTTTCTTTTCCGTAGTTTATTGGTAGTCTTACCTGACATTTTAATTAATTTCTTACCTGACATTTCAGCTATATTCTTACCTGACATTTTATTGGTAGTTTCGCCCAGTTTGATCAGATCCGATATATATTTGTTCATAATTTTATCCTGCGCTTTTTATTCTGTGAAATCATATTTTCTTTTCATGTCGTTAAGGTGAGAGAATTCTATGAACTTTTCATGCTGAAGTCGTCCTACGACAATAGCGGGAGAAATTCCGAGTTCTGCCGCGAAACCTGAAACCGCCTTTTTGGTATTGTAATTGCCCGACTGTATAAAATTCTGCCATTTATCGAACGGAATGAGCATATCTCTCGAAAAAACATCCGCTTCAGTCTCTTTAGCGTCTTTCTTATCATCGCTCTCTATGAAAACATCCTTTTTCCCGTGGAGCAGAATGTGGCCGGCCTCATGAAAAAAAGTGAACCAGAAAATATCCTCGTATTTACCTCTCAAAGATAGCTGAATAAGTGCTTTTTCAGGAGTCAGCCATCTTGTTATTCCGTAAACGGGGACGCCTTTGAGCGGAGGAACAAAAGCCACAGCGACGCCTGATTCCGCACACAGGTCTATTACTTTGCTTTCAAATTCTTCCGGATTAAGTTTAGTCATCGGCAGTATGCTCTTTAAAACTGAACTGAATTGCTGCTTATCGAATCTTGAACACCTTACATTCTGAGCCTCTATCTCGCCTTTCCTGAGCCACACCGAAGTAGCTTCGAGATTTTTTTTGAAGCAGAATGACTGCCTGTAAGCAATATCATTACAATCCCATATATTTTTCCATTCCGAAGGCGAATTTACGCCAAAATACTTTAGTAATTCCCATGCTTGAAGAGCCACATCATCGAATTTCTTGAGCCAACCGAGTTTTACCATTTCATTCACAGGCATAGATTTAAGCCATTGTGAATATTCTTTCATCCTTTCGGCCGCTTCTTTTTTCGCTATACTTTCATCATATTTTTTCTGACGGGTATTCCAAAAATCAGCAGGAACTCCAAGAACATTTTCCAATTGAATTGCCGTCTCCGGCGTGATAGAGATCTTTCCTTTGATAATCTCATTTATTTTAGTCTTAGGTCTGCCTGTTCTTATTGATAACTCAAGCTGTGACATTCCTCTTTCTTCAAGAATATCGTTAAGAGTTTCCCCGGGGTGTGTAATATTCTCCGGATTATATTCATTTATAATTCTATTTGCCATGATAGTCCTCCACTTTGATGTTCACCCGTCCAGTGTATTTGCATTTAAGCAATATAATAATTATAATTCACCCTGTCAATGAATTATTTTAGAATTCTCAAACAAATATTTGTAAAAATGACAGTTCCGCGCGATTATTCAACTATTTTTTTTTGTTGACACTCCCTTAATCCGTTTAGTATATTGGATTTAATGAAGTATCACAACTGAAAAGGTAACATTTCTTTATCTAACAAGAACTCTTAAAACGGAGAAAATTATGAATTTCAAAAGTATTTTAATAAGAATTCTGCTTCTTCAGATTTTCATTTATGCCCAGAATCCTGTTCCGCCATCTTCCGGAGACGGAACGGTCGGAAATCCGTATCAGATCGCCACTCTTGATAACCTTTACTGGATCGCGAATGACGCTGCCAACTGGGATGAACATTATGTTCAGATATCGGATATAGATGCTTCACCCACTGCAGAATGGTTTTCTGACGGGTCGGGCGGATTTTACGGATGGGTACCGATCGGAACTGAAGCTGTAACTTTTACAGGCTCATACAACGGGCAGAATTTTGACATCACCGGTATTTATTTGAACCGTACTTCTATTGATTATACCGGTTTATTCGGATATCTGGGAGGAGATTCAGTTTTTTTGAAAAATATTGATCTTATCTCTGTTAATATGAACGGCGGTGTCAACTATTCCGGCGGATTGGCAGGGTGCTACTGGTATGACGGAACTGTGCTAAGTCCGACTATTGAAAGTTGCTCAGTTTCGGGCACAGTAAGCGGCGGATGGGGTGTCGGTGGCCTGATCGGTACAATTTATGAGAAGATGAATATTTCTAAATGTACTTCGTCAGTTACAATAAACTGTCCTGACGCGAAAAGTGTCGGATGTTTGATCGGGTATAATTATATCGGCACAGTCTCTGAATGCAGCTCCTCAGGAAATGTGTCAGGAAATGATTTCACAGGAGGTCTGATAGGATATAATGAGACCGGTTCTGTATCAGATTGCTATTCTTCAGGAATAATATCCGGTAAGAATTGTGTCGGAGGTCTGATCGGTTATCACGAAAATGCCCTCATCTCCGATTGTTATTCCACAGCTGATGTTTCAACGGAAACAGGTTATTACATTGGTGGACTGGTAGGATACTCTTATGCGTGGGACTATCCGGTCATCAACTGCTACGCTACCGGAGCTGTTTCGGGCTACAGTAGCGTGGGTGGCTTGGTCGGTGAAAATCGGGGACCGATTAATTATTGCTATTCTACCGGAAGCACATCAGCCATAGGATATTATGTCGGAGGCCTGGCAGGAAACAACGTAGATACAATTCGAGACAGCTATTCCACTTCACCAACAACGGGATACTCTTCTGTAGGCGGTCTTGCCGGAGTTAACTGGTACAGCACTAGTACTATAGCGAACTGCTATTCAACAGGATCGGTTTCAGGCACAACGAATACTGGCGGTTTACTGGGCTTTAACATGGACGAGGGTATAATCAGCGATAGCTTCTGGGACATAGAAACATCAGGACAAGATACAAGCGCGGGAGGTACGGGAAAAACAACATTCGATATGAAGAGCGAATCAACATATACCGATGCCGGTTGGGATTTTTTGGAGAACTGGTATATTTATAAAGTAATTCGTTCTTATCCACACCTGATGTGGGAGACAATGGCGATCGAACCTTCATATTTCCCAAATAATCTAAGCACATCTTATTCATCAAATTCACTGCAGATAACTTGGGATCCTCCTCCGGAACCGTATTTGTTTAGAGTTTATTCATCAACAGACCCTTATGCAGATTTTCCGTCAGCCTCATGGATTCTTGTAGCTGATGGCATAACTGAAAGAACATGGACAGATACTAATGCGACTGGAACGAAGAAATTCTATATCGTAGTCGCAGTGAATTAAACTAAGAACTATTTATAGCTAAAAGCCCGAAAATTTTCGGGTTTTCTTATTTTGTAGATGATAGGAATGTTGTGCGGTTTTGTAAATAAAACCGGATTTATTCCCCGCAATAAGTCGGTTATTTCCGATTTATTCCTTGCAAAAAGTCGGAATATTTATTATATTAGCTATGAATTATAACACGGAGTATTTTATGAAAAGAACGGCGATGACATTTCTTTCTGAATGGAAGAACAAAAAAGACAGAAAACCTCTTGTGGTCAAAGGAGCAAGGCAGGTCGGAAAAACATGGCTGCTAAAGGAATTCGGGAAAAATAATTTTAAAAATTGCCGCTATTTTGATTTTGAAAAAGAGAAAAACAGATGGACTCCTGTTTTCGCAAACGGCATTGATCCAAAGACGGTTCTGAGAAACATTTCACTTTTATTGAACGAACAGATAGACCCGAAGAACGATCTTCTTATTTTTGACGAGATCCAGAATATTCCGAGAGCTATCACTTCCCTTAAATATTTTCACGATGAAATGCCTGAAATAGCAATAATATCGGCAGGTTCACTTCTCGGGATCATTTTGTCGGACGAATCTTTTCCCGTTGGTAAAGTCGAATTCTTTAACCTCAGACCTATGAACTTTAAAGAATTTCTGCTAAATTACGGAAACGACCTTCTATTTAAAGGCTATGATGAAGCATGGAAGAAAAAGGCAACTGACGAAACGCTTCATGCCAAGCTTACAGAAGTTATGCGCGAATATCTGATCACCGGAGGTATGCCCGAAGCGGCAGGATATTTTCTCAACAACAGAAATGACCCGGGCGTATTCGATACTGTCAGGAAAAAACAGAAGGATCTTTTAAACACATATCAGGCAGATTTCGCCAAGCATTCCGGTAAAAACAATGCGGTTCATATTTCTGCCGTATATCAGAATGTTCCCGTTCAGCTGGCGTCAAATATCAACGATTCTGTTAAAAGGTTCAAATTCAAAGAAGCCCTCAAAGGCAAAAAAGGATATACAGAACTAAGCGGTCCGATAGACTGGCTTGTCAACGCTGAACTTGTAATAAAAATACCAATTTGCAACAGAGCTGAACTGCCGTTAAAAGCATTCTGCAAGGACAATACCTTCAAGCTTTACTATAACGATATTGGTCTGCTGGGTGCTGAATTAGATCTGCCGCCTTCAGCAATTCTTATGGATGATTACGGCATGAGCAAAGGATATTTTATGGAGAATTTTGCTGCGCAGGAGCTTTTTCATTCTTCCGACAGGCCTGTCTATGCGTGGAACGAAAGAACTTCTGAGATCGAGTTCATCATTACGGAAGGCCGCAATATTGTCCCGGCAGAAGTCAAATCAGGCACGAGAACAAAAGCAAAAAGCCTTCAGCAGTATATTTTAAAATACAAACCTGAAAAAGCCTACATACTCAGCGGTTCTAAGCACTTTAACACCGACAGAAATGTCATCCGGTCTCCTCTTTATTATGCCGGAAAGATTTAGAATATTGACGATAAAGTTGTGCAATTCTGTAATAAAATCTCGGTTTTTTTTATTACCAGAAAATATATTTTAATTGTCTTGACCGAATACATGGTTGATTTGTTATATTTTAAACAAATAAATTTATTTAACTTAAAGGCGAGGAGAAGTAAATGAAAAAGTATGTTTTGTTGTGCTTAATGGCGGTAATCAGCATTCTGTTCTGCCAGAGTTTCACTGATATCGGTGCAGGGCTTACTGGTGTTTATTCCGCATCAACCGACTGGGGTGATTATGATAACGACGGAGATCTCGATATTCTGCTGACAGGATGGACAATGTGGGGCGAGATTTCGAACATATACCGAAATGACGGAGGTTCCTTTACGAATATAAACGCCGGCCTGCCCGGAATTAATTACGGTTCTGCAGCCTGGGGAGATTACGACAACGACGGTGATCTGGATATCGTTCTTACAGGTATTTCAGGATCAGGAAACATCATGAATATATACCGTAACGACGGAGGCACATTCACCGATATAAACGCCGGCCTACCGGGTCTCAGATACTCTAACGTCGCCTGGGGTGATTATGATAACGACGGTGACCTCGATATTGCTTTGACGGGCACGGATGGGTCATGGGTATCATTTTCTATAATCTACAGGAACGATGAAGGCGTTTTCACAAATATCAATGCAGGATTGCCGGGTCTAGAGTTCGGTTCAGTAGCCTGGGGAGATTTCGATAATGACAGCGATCTTGACCTTTTATTAACCGGCAGCTACACAGCCAAAATTTATAGAAATGACACAGGTACGTTCACGGATATCAATGCGGGACTTACCGGCGTCAGCTACACTTCAACCGCATGGGGGGATTATGACAATGACGGAGACCTTGATATTCTGATCACAGGTTTTCCGCAGGGAATGGCTACATCGTATATTTACAGAAATGACAGTAACGGTATATTTACAAATATCAATGCGGGACTGACAGGGGTATATATGAGCACCGGTGTATGGGGAGACTGCGACAATGACGGTGACCTTGATTTACTTCTGACAGGATATACGGGATCAAGTAATATATCCAAAATTTACAGGAATGAAGGTAACGACTCGTTCGCAGACATAAATGCCGGATTGCCCGGGGTTTATTTACGTTCTGCCGCATGGGGCGATTATGACAACGACGGAGATCTGGATTTTCTTTTGACCGGTGAAATAGGACCAGGGAATTATATTTCCACAGTGTACCGAAATAATTCTGCCGTTGCCAACACAGCACCGAATGCTCCTGCAAATCTGTCTGCGTCTGTTACCGGATATGATGCCAAGCTGACATGGCGGAGAGCTGCAGATATCCAGACACCTAAAAACGGACTGTCATACAACATATATATCGGATCATCATCAGGTATATGCAATGAGCAGACTCCGATGAGCAAGATCTCTACGGGATACAGAAAAGTTGCAAAATCAGGAAATACTCAGCAGGATTCGACATGGACGGTCAAGGGTCTCCCGACAGGCAGATATTACTGGAGCGTTCAGGCTGTTGACAATACTTTTGCAGGTTCTGCGTTCTCTACAGAGAGCTCATTCGTAACAGCTCCGGGTGGAACTGTTGCTATCGAAGCTGACAATATTTTATTGACAGGCTTTTCAGCCAACTGGCAAGCCAATGATCTGGCTACGGGATATAAGATAGATGTTGATGACAACAGCGATTTCTCGAGCCCTCTTGCAGGATATAACAATCTGGATGTCGGGAATGTTCTGACCTGTGCAGTAACGGGATTAACTCAGGAAACTGAATATTTTTACCGCCTCAGAGCCTATAACGCCAGCGGAACGGGAGCGGCAGGAAATACGGTTTCGGTTTCAACTTTATCGGGTTTTACTGATATTAACGCAGGATTAACCGGACTTGCTTACAGTGATGCAGCCTGGGGGGATTATGATAACGACGGCGATCTTGATATATTATTGACAGGCTATAACGGCTCTTATAATTCTATTATATACAGGAATGAATCAGGCATATTTACTGATATAAATGCAGGATTAACCGGACTCATTTACAGTTCCGCAGAATGGGGCGATTATGATAACGACGGCGATCTTGATATTTTGATAACCGGATGGGCAGGTTCGGGTTGCATTACAAAAATATATCAGAATAATTTAGGAATATTTTCGGATATGAATGCAGGGTTGCAGGGTGTTTATTTCGGTGATTGTAAATGGGGTGATTTTGATAATGACGGTGATCTTGATATTGTCGTTATAGGAAATAACGGATCTATCTATATTTCAAGAGTTTACAGGAACGATTCCGGTGTTTTTACGGATATTAATGCTGCCATGACCGGAGTAGGTGAAAGTAAAGTATCTTGCGCGGATTATGATTCTGATGGTGATCTTGATGTTTTGATCATAGGATGGTCAGGTTCAGGCTGCAGTACAAAAATTTATCAGAATAACAGCGGTATTTTTACCGAGATCAACGATGGGTTAGCTGATTTAATGTATGCTACTGCGGATTGGGGAGATTTTGATAACGATGGAGATCAGGATATTTTAGTTGCCGGAAGTTGGAATCCCGGATATTTAACTGCTGTATACAGGAATGATTCTGGTGTTTTTACAGATATTAACGCAGGATTGACAGGACTATCTAATAGTTCGGCAGTTTGGGGTGATTATGATAATGACGGCGATCTTGATATATTATTGACAGGCTATAACGGCTCGATAAATTCCATTATTTACAGAAATGATTCGGGATTATTTACCGACATGAATGCCGGACTGCCCGGTTTGTACAGCGGTTCTGCCGGATGGGGAGATTATGATAATGACGGAGACCTTGATATTTTGATCACAGGCTATGATCCTGCTTATCATAATATTTCAAAAATTTACAGGAATAATTCAGAAACTCCTAATACACCGCCTTCAAAACCAAGCAGGCTCATTACTTCTCTAGCCGGCGATGTTCTCAGTTTTTCATTCAATCCGGCTACTGATACGCAGACACCGCAGAACGGACTTAATTACAATATAGATATAATTGTGAACGGTAACAGTATTAAATCCGGAATGTCTGACCTCACAAGCGGTTTCAGAAAGATCGTCTCGACAGGTAATATATCACAGAAAAAATCTTGGAGTTTAAAGAACTTCACTTCCGCCCTTCCGCAGTCTAAAAAGATACTGTCATGGAAAGTTCAGGCTGTTGATAATTGTTTTGCAGGCTCGCAGTTCGCGTCTTCGCCTGAATTTGATTTTTCAGGCAGAGATCTTGAAGTATATTCAAAGACCGACATGATAGGAACAGATTTTCTGAAGTGGGAATATGCTTATCCTGAATATGTTGACCACTATGTATTGCAAATTGATGATGACTCCGTCTTCGGAAGTCCTATAGAAGAAAACATAACGCTTGAAAAATCATCAACTGAAAAAGACAGTAAAACCATGTATCTGACAAAAGTACTTAACACTCTTACCGGGTACGCAAGTCTTGAAAACAACACGGAATATTTCTGGAGGATAAAACCGGTTTATTCAGGAAATAATGAGAGCGTGTTCAATTCAACTCCGCTGAGCTTTATTTTTAATCCCGGAAATATCGCACCGAATCCGCCGGTTTCAGGTTTCAATCCGGCAAACGACGATATCGAATCAAACCTGCCTAAACTGAGCTGGAATAATGCGATTGACCCTGACGGACACGCGGAAGATCTTTATTATATATGCCAGCTTGATACGGTCAGCACCTTCACAACAATGCAGTATGCAGATACAACAGCGGCAGGGATCACTTCAGTTCAGGTCGGATCGGCCTTGCCTGAAGGCTACAGATACTATTACAGGGTAAAAACGATTGATGCAGATGCGCTTCAATCTGTGTGGTCAGCTTACCAGACATTCCTTGTTGTTATGCCTCCGCAGGATGTAAAAATAACGGATGACGGAACGAATGTTAACCTTACCTGGGATGCTATCCCTGTAAATACCAAAGGCGTTGTTTACACTGTTTACAGTTCGACAAATCCTTATGCCGAATTCCCGACAGGATGGACAGTTGCGGCTGCACAGCTGACCGCAAATTCATGGGCAGAACCGCATTCAGCAGCTAAGAAATTCTATAGAATAACTGCCGGTAGCAGCAGTAAATAGCTTTAAAAGGGAGTCTTTATGAAAAAATTATTACTGGCCGCAACATTGTTGCTTGGTCTGATAAATTTAGCTTTTGCTGTCAATCTGACGGTATCAGGCATTACGAATCCGAGTGCAGCTAACGGTAAATACATTCCGTGCACATCACCTGCCACGATCAACGGAAAAAGTGTCTGGATGAAAGAAACGGGCGGATATTATATCTATAATGACATTTACCAGTCTGCAAATCCTGATGCACCGTACTGGAATATAGATGTTGACGTTCTTGATCAGAACGAAAATGATGTATTGTTCTATTCGAACAACAATTCAGATGCAGCTTCACCGATAAGCGTAACCTCATGGGGTCCCGGATTTAACCCTGTCGGACCTGCAGGGACTCCGGTAGTAGCGGAAGAAACAGCAACACCTGTTCCTGAAATTAAAATTTCGGGGAACAGCAATGAAATTACTGACGGGAGCACTTTTACCTCATTCACAACCCATACGAACTTTGGTTCAGTTAATGTTTCAGCGGGAACAATGGCAAGAACATATACGGTCGCGAACCTCGGAGCAGGCACGCTTACAATTTCGGGCGTAACGGTCACCGGAGCAAATTCAGGGGATTTTTCAGTTACATCCGCACCTGCAGGTTCTGTTGCCTCATCGGGCACGACAGCTTTTACAGTAACATTCAATCCTTCTGCCGCCGGCAGCCGTAACGCGACTATAACGGTTTCAAATAACGACAGTGATGAGGGTTCCTATGATTTTTCTATAAACGGATACGGATATACTCCCGCAGATATCCAGGTAACAGGGATAACAAATCCTACCGCGGCAAATACTACTTATATTCACCAGGGTGTAATGAATAATTTCGAATACTGGAAAAGTTCAAACGGATATTATGTTTACACTGACGGCTTCAACTGGCTTATTGACAATGATACCGTAAGCACCGCAGTCCTTTTCTTCTCTTCAACATTACCTTATTCGGTACTTGATGTCGCTTCATGGACCCTTGAAGGAACCGCAACAGGCACACCTGTTGTATCTGCCGCCGTTCTTGTTCCGAATATAAATGTGAAAGCTGGTACAGTTGATATTGCTTTCGGAAGCACATATATTTCTTTCTCAAATTCCACAAAATTCGGTTCGGCAAATATCAATTCAGGTACAGCCGCCAGAACATATACGATTGAAAATACCGGTGGAGTGTCTTTAACGGTAACAGGAGTGACAACGACCGGTACAGATGCATCGGATTTTTATGTCTCTGCGGCTCCGGCAGCCTCAGTTGCGGCATACGGTTCAACTACTTTTACTATTACTTTTGATCCGTATTCAACAGGTGTTAAAAACGCTACAGTTTCAGTTGCAAGCAACGATGCTGATGAGAGCCCATATACTTTCGCCGTTTCGGGAGACGCATTTACTCCTATAAACCTGCTCGTTTCAGGTATCACAGGCACTTACAGCACCGCGAACGGGACATACATCCATCAGGGTATCATAAACGAATATCAGTACTGGAAACACGCTACGCTTAATTATTATGTTTATAATAAAATATTCGAGAACAGCAACTTCTGGAACATTGATACGGATACAAATGACGCAACCCAGCTGTTCTATTCCAACGGGAACGGAGATAATTATACTCCGACAGCAGTTCCGTCATGGACGGCAAAAGACGGAGCAGGAACAGCCACAGTTGTATACGTTTCACCGGCAACACCAGCAAGCCCTGCAGTGGCATATTCTGCAGATCAGGCGGTTATCAGCTGGACGGCATCTGCTGGAGCAGTTTCATACAAAGTCTATTCTTCAGCAGATCCTTACGCATCTTTTCCGACAGGCTGGACGCTTGAAACTTCCGTTTTTGAGCTGACATGGACGGACACGAATGCTTCAGCAACGGCTAAAAAGTTTTATGTAGTTGTTGCAGTGAATTAAACTAAGTTTTAGTTAAAACAAAAAAAGCCCGAATTTAATCGGGCTTTTTCATATGATCGAACTGACATTATTCGTTCTCGATCTTGATCTCGATCTTTTTCTTTTCTTCGGCTTTTTTTGCTGCCGTTACCTGCAGTACGCCTTTTTTGTAAACAGCCTTAATATTCTCATGGTCGATCTGATCTGTTGGTAAAGGAATATACCTTTCAAAAGAACCTTTTATTACTTCTTTCCTGTAAAAATCTTTTTCGTTCACTTCGCTTTCTTCATGCCTTTTTCCGAGTACCTTCAGATAATGGCCTTCGATCGAGATCTCGACATCTTTCGGATCAATTCCCGGCATATCAATTTCTGTTACTATACTGTCGCCTTTTACATAAACATCTGCGTGACATGCAGGACATTTGATCATATTTAGGTTTGCTTCCTGGTTAAAGAAGTTATTCATCAACTTGTCCAGGCTGTCCAATTCTTTCCATCTTATCAGGTTCATGATGCCCTCCTTTTTGGCTTTTTATTTACCTGACGAAATAAAATGCAAGAGCTGTGCCAATTTATTTTAGCTTTGATTTTCTATTATTTATGAAATAGATTGTTACAAAATGTCAGATTTTGTCAGTTCTTTTTAACAGGCTCCCACTTTTCAAAAAAGTCCATATCCTGCTTTTTGAGAATCTTCAGAAATTTTTCGTTCAGTTTCGGCATGTCGCCGGCTGGATAATGCAGTCCGAACCTGTACTGGATGGGATTTATATAGCCTTTATCTTTGATATCCTTGAGGCACTTCTTTGCGAACGCTTTTCCGCCGACATCAATGCAGTTCTGTTCAAAATACTTCATCTTTTCTTCATCAATGTCATATTTTGCGTTTTTCTGTCTTTTCAAATATGCTTCAAATAGCTTTTGATTATCATAAGGCTGATACTTTTCATGATGGATCATGAATTCAGCCGGAAATTTATTAGCTTTTCTGATCTTGACCGACGGGTATCCTATAGGCAGAAGCACAACAGGAAAAACCCCTTTGGGAAGTTCGAACAATTTAATAAGCTTGTCCAGAAATTCCATGACAGTGCCGATATAGCATGAGCCCATTCCGTAGGAATCAGCTGCGGTACAGATGCTTTGAGCGGCTATGATAGTATCCTGAAAACTTATCCAGAAATGCCTGAAGGCGTGATTTGCGGTGAACGGAGCGCAGCCTTCATCGGCGATCTGCTTCATCCGGTTCCAGTCTATGCAGAACAAAAGATTTACAGGTGCAGTTCCCACGAATTTCTGATAGCAGAGATCTCCAAGCTTTTTATTCATTTTCGGATCCTGTATCACAATGATCGAATACGGCTGAAGATTTCCTCCCGATGCGCTCTGTATCCCGGCAGCCAGGATCTTATCAAGTATTTCTGGCTCGATCTTTTTCTTTTTGAAATTTCTAAGACTGCCTCTTTCAAGAAGAAGTTCCATCGTTTCATTATTAGAATTTTTTTTCATTTTCAGCTCCCGCATTTGTTAATAGAATAATAAACTATTATTCCGGTTTTTCCAAAATAAAAAACCCCGACATGTTATCGGGGTTCTTGCTTCTTAACTTTTTAGTTTACAATTAGTTTACGCCGGTTACCTTGTAGAATTTCTTTGATACCGTAGAAGCCGTGTCAGTCCATGTTAATTCTGTCACTTCAGCTTCTAATACCCATATAGCAAAATCGGCATAAGGGTCAGTAGAAGAATATATCTTGTATGAAGTCGCGAAATCGGCCGCAGACCAGTCAAGCTTCATTTGGCTTCCAATATCAGTAACTGTAAGATTGAGCGGAGTTGCAGGCGGTTCCGGAGCTTCTTCGGTAGTAAAGAACCAGGTAAGCGCAGCGCTCATTCCTTTGGCATCAGGATCATAGTTGGAATAAACCTGAACTTTATAAGTCGTACTGCCGGAAAGATCCAGCCCTGTATATTCTGTTGAAGTAACTACAGCTCCATTTATTATTGGAGTTGCGTACATATCCGCATCCGAATACAAATAGACAATATAATTTGTCGGAACTGTTCCTGAGACAGGAGCAGACCAGCTCAGAGTATCAGTAACCAAGAGAACACCTGTACCGCTTGGAGTACCGTTAGTGGGTGCATCAGGATCCTGGTAGAAATGAGCTATGAGATTTGCAGCTGATGCAGGAACCGTGTAAGTGAAATTCGGCTGTGTGCTCACCGTAACTCCTTCAAGAGTCCATTTCCAGAAAATATATTCCGTTTCAGGCGTTGCAGTTATGTTTAATTGAGTACCCGCCTCAAAATTTCCTGTTATTGCTCCGTTGTTTTGGATCAGCACTATGCCACCGCCTGAAGGATCGACCGACAGATTAACAGTGTAAAGTATTATATTTTCAGTTTTAAAGTACCACTCCAATGGTTCGCTAAACCCCTTGTAGTCAGGATCATACTCGGCATAAACTTTTGCAAGATATGTCGTATTCATCGCCAGATACAAACCGTTATAAAATGTGGTTGCTGTCTCTATGCCGTCGATTATCGGCTCAGTATAGCCGTCAGCGTCAGAATAAAGATAGATTTTATAGTTTGTAGGAACGACTCCTGAAGCCGGTGCAGTCCAGCTCATCTGAGTTGTAGCTGCCGGAACGCTGTTTCCGGAAGGCAATCCGGCCGTCGGAGACGCAGGGTTTTCAGAAAAGTTGGCGACTAGAGCTAAATTTTCAGCCGGCATGTTGAAAGAAAATTCAGATATCTTATTGGCTGTTATACCGTCAATAGTCCATTTCCAGAATGAATACCCGGCTGAAGGTGTTGCTCTGACCGTTATCAAAGCACCCGGAGCGAACATTCCTGAAGTTGCGCTGTTGTTCTCAATTATTGCAACGCCGCCTTCAGCTGGAGTAACGCTCAGGCTCAGCTGATAAAGTGTAAATTCATATGCTCCCATATCTACGGCAGCACCCTGATTTCTCAGATCGCCGTTTATATCTGTGGTCGTAATCGGAAGAATGTAAGTGTTATTTCCTACATCCACGCAGGGAGATGTTTCTTCAACCCTCCATGAAGCATCTGCCCAGCCTGCCGCGCCAATTCCTGCCGTCGCTGTCGGATTGAGGAACAGTGGGCCTTTTGGAGTACCGAGATCACTGTTGGTCAAAGACAGCTGAATGTTACCTGTTCCTACAGGTGGTGTGTATGAAAAAGCCGAATTGTTAACCTGCACGGTAGCCGGTAATGTTGAAGTTCCGTTTCCCCACACCACCGAGTTGCGGATGTAATTCGTGTTGCTATTCTGAACAAGCACTCCAGGTCCGCTGTTTTTTGTAACGGTGGAATTGATCAGCCAGTTATTACCGTTTCCTGTATTGGAAGTCTGTACCCATCCGCCTCCGTTGTTATAAATCAGGCAGTTTACCGTTCTTCCATTTTGTGCATTTCCATAGCCGTAAACCCCGTAACCGGGATTGTTTGCCACTACCGTATTCTCTATCTGCTGATATTTTGAATCATAGGCTATTGCTCCGCCAGCACGGTTCGTATGGATATAGCAGTTCTTTACATACAATTGTGTGTAATCGGTCGCGAGCTTATTATAGTCTCCGATGAATATTCCTGCCCCGTTCTGTGCAGATGTTACGAATCCGTTATCCGTAATTTCACAATTGTCGAGAGTAGCTCTCGAGTACATGTATATACCGCCGCCGCACGATGCTGAAGATCCGCCCGAGTAAGGAGATGGGTTGTTCACGATATTGTTTGATGATATTTTTGTGTTTTTAACATCCGCGTAATAAAGGTAAACACCTCCGCCCTGATTAAATTTGTTGCTTGTGGTTGTCGGCGTTCCGGGATAATTATCGTTAGCCTTTCCTAGATTGTTATGGATCACGGAATTGTCAATAAGCGGACGGTAAGTAGCATCGCCTCTGGCAGCAAGTCCCGCACCGTCAACTCTCCAATAATTGAATGCGCCGAACCCGAAGATACCTGCGTAATAAAAATTCGCGCCCACACCCTCATTGTTCTGTATCAGAGTATTCAACACCTTTGAATCGAACTGCATAGTGATTCCTGCGCCCGAATACTTGGCTTTGTTATTTTCTATCTTACAGTTATGCACTTCTCCTTTTCCGGTAAGAGCAACACCACCGCCCGAGTAATGAACTATATTATTCTTCGGGTCCGTAAGGTTTTCGATCCTGGCAGGATAATTCGCAAAACCTCCAGTAACTGTGAATCCGTCCAAAATCGCCTGTGAAGCCAGCGAGTTGGGAAAATATGCGCTGATCCCTTCCATTGTCTCCGTGTGGAAACCGTTCGTGCAGAACCAGACGACATGATGCGATCCGGTTGCGCTGCCGTCAAGTACTGAAGGATAAGAGTAATCCCATGGATCCGCGCTTAAAAGCTGTCTTGCTTCTTTAGTTGCTTCGTTGCCTGCAAATCCGCCATATACATTTACTCCGGCATACATCAAAAATGATTTGTATGCGTCAGTACTTCTCAGTCCCGTGACATCGGTCAGGAACGCTGTAGGATAATATGTTCCCTGAGCCACCCAGACTTCGCTGCTTCCTGCCGCATTGGCAGAATTGATACCCTTCTGTACGGTCGCGAAAGCCGTTGACCATGAAAGACCGTCATTTGAATCGCTTCCTGCTGTGCTCACAAAATATGTAGCCGCAAAAAGATTTCCTGCTGCGAAAAGAAATAAAATCACAAGCAGATACATTCTCGATAATTTCACCATAACATCTCCTCTTAGTGTCTTTACTTTAACTTAAACAAATACCTATAATTGCCGTTATATAACTGCAATAATCACGCCATGAAAACTGATGCGTATCTTTATTTAAGTATTATAAATCTGTTGACAATAAACAACAAACCGTGTTGCATATTTGAAACACCAATTCGCTTTTTTTTTCCAAAACAAAAAACCCCGACATGTTATCGGGGTTCCTGGCTGGAGAGTGAAAAATTCAGGCTATTTACCTGAAATGGTGATGTTCTTTATCTTTACCCACGGATAATTGCAGAACCCGTAGTCTATGCTTTCTTTTGATATTTCTACAATGTCATTGAGCATTCCGAGCGCATTACCATTGATCATGATCTCCTTTACGGGATATTTGATCTCGCCGTTCTCAATGTAATAGCTGTTTTTTGCTATTCCAGAAAAGTCGCCGTTGTTATTCGGTTCTCCCCCCGAAAACCTGCTTAAAAGTATTCCCTGTTTTGTGTTTTTGATCATATCCGCTAAAGCAGTATCGCCCGTATCCACGCTCATGTTCGATCCGTCCGTCAACGATCTTGCTTTTCCGGTTTTCTTTGCACCGTGAAGGCTGAGCAGGAATGTCTTCAACACTCCTTTTTCGATAATTACCGCATTCTGATTTTTATAGCCGTCTCCGGTGATAAAATTGTTCGTGGCGTAGCAGTCGCAGACCGGATCTGCCCTGAGAGTGAACTTTTCGCTGGCTATCTTTTCATTCAGCTTGTCTTTTAACAATGAAGCTCCTGTGATATGATAATAATCGCCGAGATGGGAAAGTAACGGCGAAAGCGTTGATCCTAGACAATCGGGAGTGATGATTATTTCGCCCGTGAATTTTTTATCGAACGGCTTTGCGTCTATTTCTTCTACGCTCTGCTTTAATAAAGCTTTAAGATTTACAATATCGATCAGTTTTTCATCAAGCCCTTTCATCAGCTTGTATGTATAGTTGAATGACGATATTTTTTTGTCTTTCTTTGAAGTGAACATAGTCATGAACTGATACTCGCCCTGATCCTGAGAATAATCAACCCCGTTTGAGTTTTTGAAGAAATAGTTCGTTCTGATATACGACAGACCGCCTTCTTCAAAATGTGTTATAGGATATGCCGACTTTACATGATTCAGAAATTCATTCAGCCTGAAATACATCTTGTCATTGTCGGGAGCCATCACACCTGCTGCAAAATCCTCTGAAGGCTGGAATTCGCTTATATCGTTGGCCGGGTCCGGCTGGGAAGCATTCGCAAGCGCGATCGCATCTTCAATAGCCTTATCGAGAGAAGCTTTGTCAGTTTTGTTTAGAGTTATGCTCCCGAGCTTATCATTTTTAATCGCGTTAAGGCTTAACCTTGTATTAAATGTGGTTCTGAACATACTTACGCTGCCGTTATTGAAATACAGCTCTCTTTTCTCGGTCTGATCAAGAGTGCATTTTGATTTGTCGATCCCTTTTTCTTTGAAGCTTTTTATGCAGTAATCCAAAATTTCTCTGTATTTCATTTTATTTACCTCCGATGTTGACTTTGCACTTTATTGCCGGCCCGCCCATTCCTACGGGAATCGGCTGTTTTTTGCCGCACATTCCCGCACAGTTCCAGTCCATATCGTCTGAAACCATTGTGACGCTTTTGAGCACATCGAAGGCAATTCCCGATATAGTTGTGTCCCTGATGGCTTTCCCGATCTTCCCGTTCTTTATTTCATAACCGAGAGTTATGCCGAACATGAATTCGCTTGTGGAATCAGCCTGTCCGTTCGATGACTGAACCAGGTAGTATCCGTCCTCTATTGAAGCTATCATATCCGCAAGCCTGCTTTTTCCGGGAATAATTGCCGTATTACGCATCCTGACAAGCGGTTCGTCCGAGAATGCATAAGCCCTCGCGTTGCCGGTCACATCCATATTCAGCTGCATAGCAGTCTGTTTATTGTGCATATATCCTTTTAAAACACCGTTCTCGATAATGACCTTATCCTCGGCTTTGACACCCTCATCGTCAATATAAACGGGAACCGGGCACTTCTCGCCTTTGAATGTATGTGCGAAATCAACCAGGCTGATAAGCGGGCTTGCCACTGCCTGATCAAGATGATCAGCTGCGATAGAGCCGCTGAGCACAAAATCAGCTTCAGTCGTGTGCCCGATAGCCTCGTGAGCAAGTATTCCGGCTATCTTTGCGTCAAGCACTACATCTTTCATGCCTGCGATAGCGTAAACGCCTTCGGTTTTTTCGATCAGATTATTATAAGTTTCATCTATTTCTTTGAAAAGGTCTTCAGGTTTTTTAAAAACATCTTCGAACTGACCGCTTCCGCCCGTAACCTTGAACACTTCAAAATTTTCGCCGTTGACATTTTTGTTCAGGATCGCATAAATATGAGCCTTTGGGATCATGGAATATGAATTTGAACCGTCTGAAGTTATCATGTTCTTTTCCATATCAAGCGCGGCCAGAACCAGTGTTCTTGAAGAAAGGTCAGAATATTTCGTTTTAATATAATCGTCCAGCTTTTTCAAAAATTCTATTTTAGCGTTCTGATCCTTTAAACCCTGCTTTGTGTAAAATTCGTTTTGAGAACTGTGCGGTCTTTTCTGAAAAGCAACTTTACCTTTGCTTTGCTTTGTTCCCAGAAAATTTGCATTCTCTGTAGCCGAAAGTATCACTTTTTCGATCTCTTCATCAGATATAACCGGATTTGAAGCAAATCCCCAGTTCCCGTTCTTGTTCACTCTCGCAGATATACCGCTTGAAGCCGAAGATGAATTATCCATTATGTCTCCGTTAACAAGCACAATGTTCGTGTTCCTGTTCTCCTGAACCCTCAATTCGGTATATTCCGTGAACTCTTTTTTATACTTACTTAAATCAATCTTAAGCATGTTCACTCCTTTATTTTTAGTTCCATTCTTTGTGCAGTTCTTTTTTCAGCTCTTCGATACGCTTTAAGACTTTTTTTGATTTCTTTTCTATATCCTCTAGTGAATTTACCTTGAATGAATCAGCTAAAAGATCAACATCATTTTTCGGGAAATCCCTGTATGCGTATCTGATGCCGAAATCAACTTTGCACGGTCTGTATTTTAAGTTCAGCAGAATGCCTAAATTGCTGCTTATCAGCCTGAAATATGACGGAAATGCTTCTGTAAAATTCTTTCTTGCCAGAGCTTTTTTTAATTCGATCTCCATCAGAAAATCCGAATCCGCTATGAATCTGTAATATTTCTTTCCCTTTTCGACCACTTTTTCCTTTGGAGTAGGTTTCGGGTCTATCATTTTTTCTTTCTCGAACCAGATAACCGAATCGCCGTGCCTGTCTTTCTCTGTGAACTTATCCGGGATCGATCTTTTTATTACCGCTATGTCGAGATAATACAGCTCGGGCACATTTCCCACTTTATAGAAACACTGCGAGAAACCATGCCATGCAGGCTCCGGCACTCTGTACTTTCTTTCGATTCCGTAATTTTTTTCAATTAATTTCTCCAGCTTCGTGAAAACAGCTTCGACGGCATCATCTTCACAAACAACTGCAAGATCGAGATCGGAATATTTATCCAGAAATCCCGTTGCCGCAGATCCGCCTTCCCAGGCTGCAATTACTTTTTTGTCTTTGAAAAGAAGGCTTTGCAATTCCTCTCTTACCTGCTCTCTCGTTTTCATACTCACTCCTTTAATTTATATATTAATAGTCAAAGTATTTCATTCTATTATTTACGGCATCGAATGCTACGAGTTTATTCTCGACGAAATCAACTATGGCTGTGGTGTCCGCAGGTACTTCAACCGTATTGAGATATACGCCTTTTTCAAAGATATCGTAGATTACTCTTTTGTCCTTCTCAGGTTTTGCGGCTGTGACCCAGAGCCTGTCGTACTTATCCATCGAGATCAGCGTGATCGAATTTTTGAATTTACCTTCAACGGTCACATTATTATTCCCGTTCCGTGCGAAGAAATTCCTTACTCTTCTGATCTCATTTTCAGTAAACGGGATACGCTGATAATTCTTTTTTATAACCTGTTTTTTATTCCCCTGAAAATCGAAAACATCTATTACATATTCGTTCGTGCTGTATCTGGGAACATAAACGAGGCTGTCGCTCGAAACGGCAACAGCAGGATTCTGTACGAAATTCAGGTTGAATACGGGGTTCTGGAAATCGTTTTTATCCTGATAAAAAGTATGCATTCTTTCAAATTTGTCGTTGAAAAGGTTTAGATTCCTTTTAAATACGCCCGGACCTTCATCCTGAACCGGCTCAAAGCTTATACCGCTGACAAAATTCCTCGATTTCCAGAATATTCCCGGAAAATCAAGCGCGCTGCTGTATTTTTTATCAGTTATATACTTTCCGTTTCTGTCAAACTTAATTATTTTCAATGCCTGAGCGAACGGGACATAAACAGTGTCGTGCCAAACTACAAAGAATCCGGTGCCTATGAACTCCCCGGGTCCCTGCCCTAAACCGCCGAAAGTCAGAAGTCTTTTTCCGTTCTTATCGAATTTGTGGATCTTCGATCTTCTGGCGTCTAAGACATACACATTGCCGTCCTGATCCAGTTCCACATTATTCAGTTGTACCGCATTTGCCGTATCAGCCTGACTTACCTCGTTGCAGTCAATAGCTACAGCCTCCTTAAGTTCCAGCTTAAAGTTCGGATCTGCAGGCATATTCTCGTTAGTTACGAATTCAATACCGTTCGACATTTCTTTCTTGTAGGTTTTGTCCTTGTCTGCGCATGATATTATCAGCAGCAGAATTACGATAAAAGGAATATACATCTTCATTTTCGGCCTCCCGGGCAACTTGTTTGTAATTTATCACCTTTCTATCTCAATAAATTGTAAAATTCCGTAATTTTCAGAATTTCCAATTATCAACATCAATGGTATTTTAATACTTTCAAGGTTTTAAAACAATTATTTACGCCCGAAACGGCGATCGGAAGGTATGAACGGAATATTTTTACGACGGAAAATATATTATTCCGTCTTCTTTTCGATCGAGCTGATAAGAAATATATTAAAAAAGTTATTTTCTCTGAAATATTGACCCGGAGTGACTCCCGATATCTGTTTGAAGTCCTTTATGAAATGCGACTGATCATAGAACTCCGCTTCGATCCCCGTAGCTGTAAGATTCGGATAATATTTCGACTGCTTCTTATAATACCTTACTGATTTATTCAGCCTGATGATCTTCATATAATTCTTGGCTGAAATTCCTATATACGAGCTGAAAAGCTTCTCCAGGGAACTTGTGCTCATTGAGAATTTTTTTGCAAGATCAGGTATAGAACAGCCGTGATTAATATTTATATATCCTATGATATCTATGACCTTTGTTTTTACCGGAAGAGCCTGAAAATGCTTCGTCAGGATTTTTTGAACAACTAAAAGCTTCTTATTTATATTATCCGAATTTAAAATAAGCCTTATTTCCTCTGTATCACTCTTTCCGAAATATCTTTCAAGAGGACAGCTCAGTCCGTTCATCTCGCATAAACGCACATTAATTACGCACCGAAGTCCGTATGGTTTGAATCTTATCCCGAACAGCTTTGTTCCGAGTTCATGAATTATCCTTACGGCTGATATCCGCTGAGGTATAATAACAACACCTTTAACAGTCTCGTTTCTTCCGTCCGGAAAAGTCCTGTCGTAGCTTCCGTTCTGTACGATTATTATCTGCGTATTACCGTCGGGCAGATATACCTGATTAGCTTCATTAAGAATTTCTGGCGCAATATGGAACTCCCAGAAACATTCGATATAGTTCTGCCAGAAAAGATCGGGTTTATATTCCCTGTAATATTTTGATTCTTCCGTTATCATAGTCACAGTAATATCCCGGCCTGTGCTTATTAAAATTTCACTGAATAACGGACATGGATCATACTTTCTGAAAACCCTGCATCCGTAGGGATACCTATCATAGCAGATACTTCTCC